>Ga0209208_10002031_pt1 | contig 28908 bp, 26 predicted proteins | sample S1TSphfallax_3_FD_187694 | JGI IMG/M metagenome (GOLD analysis project Ga0209208, IMG submission 187694) | Host-associated microbial communities from peat moss isolated from Minnesota, USA - S1T2_Fd - Sphagnum fallax MG (SPAdes) (version 2) | ecosystem: Host-associated > Plants > Peat moss >...
TTTTTTTTTTTTTTTTGTCACTAAGACGCAAAAATTTACTAAAAACAAAATCATTGCTCCCATTGTAGGTGGTGGCTTAAATCAATTGAAGCTTTTGAAAGACAATACAACAACAAGGTAATGTGTCGGATCAAACAACAAAGATTTTTTAAATCACAATTTAAATAATAGAAAAAATATATATGTAATTACCAAGGAGGAATGACTTGAACAATGTCAAAGACATTCACACGCATTTTTTAAAACTTTTGTTAGCTACATGTCTAGTAGAAGCAATATAGATCTAACGATTCCCAAGGTTATGTATAACAATGTTAAATATAAATTTACATATTGATGTATTTCACAACATTATGAACAACATAATCATGTATCTATCCATAACGTTGGGACACTTTAATATCACATATTAAATTTAAGGAAAAAACCAAAGAAACTAAGAAGAGTGTGTGTGTGTGTGTGTCTTTCTTAAAACTTTAAAAACTTATGTAAGTATAAATATAAAACCATCATTTAGTCAACCATAGTGAACCAACACCCACCAATGCACCATGAAGGATGAATGATAAGTGGTTAGGAAATAGTTTTCTGGTGGATTCTAATTCCTTAGCTAAACATGGTGACTAGTTCAATTACTATTTTAAATTATCTACCTACTAACAACCCACAAGTAGGTTGTTAGTAGGTAAGTACTAAAAACAACCTTTACCTATGTATAAACAATATACTTACTTAATAAATACCTATTTTCTTACCTACCTATATATGAGACAAATCTCCTACAAAATTGGTTATCAAGATGAAAACAAATATTAACTCACTTGAAGTTCATCCACAAATCAGTAATACTGGGCATCCAATGGATGGTGCATTGGTGGGTGTTGGTTTAGTATGGCCATTGAATTTGTGATCAGTTGAATATACAATTTAAAAGATTTTCTTATAAGAACAATATGTAACAAACTAACTACTTATACATTAAAAGATTAATAAATTATAACTATAATATGCATAATTGAAACTTGGAAATAGAAAAAAAAAATCATCTATTAATTACAACCCATTTTGTAAAATCCACACATGTATGCAATTACATGCATTTTTTTTTGGAAATTTACTTAAATGCATATATTTATGATGTGCTTATTCAATTTTATTACAATAAAGTTTTTTAAAAAATCATATTAACCATTGAATAAAATAAAATTTTAATTTTAGTCAATCAAAGTTTATGTGATGACTTGTCATTTTTTGTGACAAAGAATAACAATTATCTATTTTACCACATTTTTGCCAACTAAACCTTATTGTTACAATAATTCACTACAACATTGTAAATCATTGAATTGGTTTTAAAGGATATTTCAAAAACACTTGAAGGGTCAAAGCAAGATAAAGTAGACAAAAAAATAGACATATCCACTTCAATCCTACGCCATTCATATAACTACCATAAAATGGGTGCAAATGGGACAACACGAGCCACACTCGCCTGTTTTTTAATTGTTTTTGTGATTGCTTTTGGGAAAATATTCCTAGAATATTATTGGAATATTCTTGAAAAAGTCTTGGAAATTTTATTTTTTTTAAATTAAATATTCTTCATACTATTTATTAAGGTTCATGTTAAAATTTTGGTAAAATATGTCATTTTCAAAAAAATTGAAATCCATTTACAAGTCCTTTTACTACTTAAAAGCAAGAATTACAATGTTTAATGAGTGTTTTTGTTAAATTCGTATTCATTGGATTTATTTCAAATTAATTCACATGTTCCATGATAAATTAAAAATACAACAATATAAAAAAAAATCTTATAATTTCAACATTAAATTAAATTATGACTTTAAAACATGAAAAAACCAAGCAAGCATTACATTTGTTTTTGTACGTGTTATTGTGATTGCACCCAACTAGCATCAAATTAAATGAAAGTATGTTTCACGTAGTATTAATTTTCTCCGTTAAGTTTATAAAAATATAATTTTAAGATAATTAAAATCAAATGAAAATTTTAAGTATATAAAAAATTCATTTGAAACTAACTGAGAAATATGTGTTCAAACCTACTTTTTGGTTAAAAACTTTAATGAAATTAATATGTAATAAATTAAGAAATGAAAATCAACATATGTTTTAGATTTTCATTTTTAAAATCTAAATTTCCTTTTTGTAAGAACCTACTTGAAACTTATTTGAAACCAAAACCCCACATTAAAAGTAAACATCAAAAGCTACTTGTATTTTGAAAGACCTATTTAAAACCTACTTTTACAATTTGGAATATTAAAATCAATGCACGTTGGTATAAACATATATTATTCTTCATCATATTCATTTTCTTCTCCCTTTTTTTTTTCAAATTGTGGAGTCACATATTACATGTTTGTCATGGCATGTTGTGACAAATTTGTATGTTGTGAAAAAAAAAAATATTATTATATACTTCCCCAATTTTTCCAATAAAAATATTTTGACACCATTTAAGCATGATGTACATGTTCATGTATTCCCTATGATGTATACATATTTTTTAATTACATTTGTATAAGATACATTAAAACATGCATCCATCAAGGATTAAACCTAAGACTTCATAGAAACACACTAAAGCTTTAACCACCAAACCACTTCAACACATTATTATTAAAGATGAAAAAATTAAACTTTATGATGTTTACCATGAAATTGTTTAAAAAACTCAAACTTTAACATATATTTTCTTTTACAAAATTTATTCAAATGCTACAAATGAAAAGATGATCTTGAAGTTTAGTCAATAATGTATTCAAAAAAAATATTATAATTTACAAAAATTCAATTTACAATGTTAAAAAAAACCTTAAAATAACATTTTATGAATAAATCAACATATATCTTTTTATTTAAATTGACCTAAAATCTTTGTAAATTTAATGTGAATTCAAAAGTGCATTTATTATTATTTTTAATATTTAAATTATTGGTATGACTTATAATTATATGATTAAGTATAAATTTATACTTATACTTACAATGTTGTTGAAATAGTAATCATCCATAAAAGATTGCCACATTTGGTTATAGACAAGTTTTGTAGTTGGAAACTTGTTTAAATCCTTCAATATTATGCTTATTTATGAGATTTTATTATTTTAAAAATAACAATATAGATTCTAAATTTCGCCCAAAAACATTTCTTTCAAAGAAATCTTTTTTTGATGTCATTACCCCCTTGAAATTGGCAAAAATTAATCATAAAAAGAAATATTAATTATGTAATAAATATAACAATTTAATTATCAAGACCATATTTGTTTAGCAAGATTAATTATACACCAATGATTAATTGCACAACTTTGAAAAAAAAATCACAACATTTCTTTTTTAAATGCTGTAAGAATATATTTTACATTTTTTTTCCTTTGTAAAAGGAAACACAATTTAATTTGGTGAAATTTTGGGTTTAAATAGTTGGATTAACATTTTCTCCCCCCCCAACAACATAGTAATCAATATAAAATATTGATAAATTTTCATAATAATAAATATAGTAATAATAATACTTGAATTTTTAAAAAAATTAATCCATTTTTTTAACATGGATTTTTTCATACACTAAAACAAAATGGGGAAAAAATTAGGGATTATTTTTGGGGTTTTTTTGGTGTGGCATTATTAACATTCATAATAATAAACTTGTGCATGATGCCTAAAACAAATTAGTGGAAAAACATACATTCTAATTTACATAAATGTACAAGAATTTAATATATGAAAATTTATAATTTAAAGGTCTACATGCATCCTAGATTTTGCATACATGAACATTTTGACATAATCACTAATCCATTCAAATATTAATATGAGACTTTTCAAATTTTATACATCCATTTCAAAAAATTGTGATGAATGCAAAATGCAATTCATAAATAGTGGATTTAACAATATTCATAATGAATGATTCAATTCATGTGCAAATGTTAATAATTCAAGATATGCGAAAAAATTCATTAACCCATTCAACTATAAATGTGAGGCATTAAATTTTTATGTGTGTTTTAATATATATTAGTAAATGCAATATACAACGTATGAATAATGGTTTGAATAAGCTCAAAGTGGATGATTCAACTCATGTAAAAATGTCGATAGTTTGAGAAATGTGAAAATTTTCACTAAATTATTCAAATATAATTGTAAAATATTGAGTTGCATGTGTTTTAATATTGTATAAGTAAAAAATGAAATTTGTGAATAATGGTTTTAATATATTAAAAATGAATGGTTCAATTTTGATAATTAAATAGATGTGAAAAAAATCACTAATTCATTCCAATAGAAATGTGGAGTTTAAAATTGTTACATGTGTTTTAATAAATTATGGTAAGCATAAAATGTAACTCATAAGTAATGGTTTCAACATGTTAAAAATTGATAGTTCAACTCATGTATCATGTTGATAATTAAATAAATGTCAAAAAATCATTAACCCATTATAATGCATTGTGTAAATAAAGTTAAAAGCTACTTTAATTTCCACGTTAATAATTTGAAAATATTGAATAATTACATAAAGTTCAAATTATACTCATAAATGAACAATATAGTGAAATTAATAACAATGAATAATATTGACCATTAATTAATGCAACAAGCCACTTGCAAACTTAAGGAGACTAAATGTATTTGAAATGTAATCAAATCGAACACTAGTCACAATGTGTGTAGGTGGAAAATGACAAGATTTCTTCTTGTTTGTATATGTTGGCTTTGTATTTTGATGGATTGAGAAAATAAAAGAATCAATGTTTTTAGTGTGGAAATGTGTATTCTATGTATGGGGTGAATGGTAGTTTTAAAGTAAAGCATGTTATATGGTAGGTGGTAGTTGACCATATTTTGTCAACAATGTAAAAAATAAGTGTGGTGATAGAGACCCATATTCAAAACACGGAAGGAATGATAATTTGCCATACTCCCCATGTGATGATCATGGTGGTAATGAAAATCCTAAGAAGTGGCAAATAACCCTTGTTGAATGTTATTTATTTTTCTTCCCTTTGATGATGTATTAACTGTATTTGTGGGTGGTACTATAGAAGTCGAGGAATGTTAATAGTCCCCCTTTTGAGTTGGTTAATTTTTTAATTATTTATTTCCAATAGTTAGATTTTTTTATTCTTAATTTTAGGAAATATACTAAGTCATAACAAGCTATGGATCTTGGTAATTAAACACTCCTAATTACTGGATTACCTCTACATTAAGAATGTAATTTCATGTTTGTGGTCCTTAATTTTATTTATTTTTGAATTAATAGTATTTTTAATGCAATAATCATGCATGAAAGTTAAAATCATTTAAACCTTTTTATATGCAATTTTTTATTCATATTCAAGTCCTTAAATAGTAAGTTTTGATATTTAATGGATTTTCATTCAATATTGAAGCTTAATAAATTTGTCAAAAAAATCATTTATAAATCTTGCATTTATCAAGAGTGATCTTTTGATTTAATGTTCATTTTATTTGAAATTACATTGGTGATGCCTTGTAATCATGGTGGAAATTACAAGCTTGTATTTAGATGATATTCCAAAATAGGTTTGAATCCAACCATGTTAACACCTATCAAAATAGTTGTAGCCATTATTTAATATTTCATATTTGAAAATGGTAATTTAAGTTTTTGTTAATTTTTTTTGGATTTATTTGCATAACATCATTCATAATATATCATGGGATCATGTCAATAAAATTAAAATCAATCTAATTCAATAGACAATGCACAAAAACACTTTAAAAATAGTTGGAACCAATGTTTTTGTTGCTTAAATGACTTATAAAAAGGTTTTTAAATATTTGAAATTATTTTTTTCAAATTTTAAAAATAAGATGAAAAGAAATATTTTAAATTATTTTTTTAAATTATTTTAAAATATTTCAAAATAAGTACTCACCAAAAAAAACACCCTTTGTTTATATTAACATGGTAAATTTGTTTACATTAAGGTTGCCATAAAGGATGTCCTTAGGCTAGGGACATCTCAAAACACTTCCCAAATTAACAACTTGAACATCCTTTTTGGTGTCATATTAGAACTCAACCTTTACATTATTACGCATTACTAATGATGATCAAATTTTTTTTCTTCTTATGCTCCCATATGTTTTTCAATAGTTCATCATTATTTATGTCAATGTCAAATTTTATTAAATCAATATAAATATCATGGACATGAAAAGACACATTTTAATTTGTCTTTTCATATCCATGTTGGTGGGTAGGGAAAAATAATGAGGTAGTTCCAATGATGATGATAATTGAAACTAGTTTATATAGACCAGGTATAGGGTTCGTTTTCATCATTAAGACGATTACACCATGGTCGTCAACCATGACAATTACAAATGGGTGCTTGGTTGACAATTATGCACTAGGATGACCATTTTTTACAATTATGTGTCGGAATGATGGAAGTTCAGGCAATTTTTTTTCATCATTTTTTGGCAATGTCAATAGCAACAATAGGAGCAAGAGGTATTCGACATGTGCTATAGAGCTTTATGCCTTCCATGAGTGATGGACATGAAGCTACTAGTTTTGTTGGTGGCATGTGATGGTTCAAAGCCAATTGCAACCATAATTCTTGTCGCTCAATATGCTACCATTGGAAGGCAATGAAAGCTTCATAGAGGAATCACCATTCCTCCTACATTGTCTTCTTCTTCCTTGAGGTCTAGAGAATGTATTAAGCCCAATATTTGTGCTACAAGGGCCTATCTCTTCCTCCTCTTGTAATAATACCATCGATTCCCTGATTTGTTCATTCAATGCTCGAGACAATCAACTTTCACTCTTGACACCAACAAATGGCCGTTGTTAGGGAATGTAGGATTTGAAGTGGAGGAGGAGCTTTCCATAGCAATCATCATCATCATTATTTTCGGCTTCAAGTTTCTTACCAAGTTTATAAAGTTATGGTTATTGCCTTTGATCCCTCACAACTATGACAAGTGGAAGGTTTCACTCTTAGAACACCACATAATTTACAAATGGATGAAGAGGAGGAGGGTCATCATCATCTCTAGATGTTGGAAACAAAGGATCTAGTTTTTAGGTTTGTGTAGAAATCAAACAAAGTAGTAGCAACATTGACAACATTTCCTTTTGCTCCTAATTGTGTTTCACTTTCTAATGTTGTCATAGAATGTGCATCTATGGAACCTCCTTATCTAGTAGTTGTTCATGCATAATACAAAATGTTTTAAAAATCCATTGGACCTTGTGTGGAAATTTTCTCCATTAAAGATCCATTTACTGATTGTAGTCTTCAATGGGTCAAGAGAAAGAAAGACCCATTGTTATTTGTCATGTAATATTGGGTTAAACTCAATTGCAGGCATAAGACAATTTGGCCAATTTAGATTCCTTTACAAGGAATGGCAAGACTTGCATTTTTTTGTCGATATTTTGGAAAGGAATGCAAGCAAGGGTCATGGCTTGGTCACCTTCATGTCTGTTGCAAGCAATGTTTTACTAGTTAGCACCAACAAAGGTTGGTTGATTCACCGTGACTTTGCAAGAATCGATTCCAATGGTACAATGTTTTTTTTTTCCTTTCAAACAATAAATTTGACTTGCCCATAAAGTTCACAAAACTAGGAAGGAAAAATTGGAGCTTGCCATGCATAACCCTAACCTTTCACATGAGGAAAAACAAAAAAGTGATTATGAACAACACAATCACATGAAGTTGATGATTGACTACATTTTTGTGTGTGATATGCATGCCTTAATTGACAATCTTTGGAAGAGCTTGAAGTTTTGAGCATTGATTTGAGGTTTTTTTAGTTAAAGAAAGATTTGTGCAACATGTGTCTGGTGGGTGGCATCATTGTTTCCCCTCTTCAATTATTTTGTTCATGTGTTGTTTTTGAGTTGCTCAAAACCATTCACTCATTCAATCAATGCCTAAGATTTTAATGGGAATTGACATAATTGGATCTTAGCACTAAGGGTGTCATAGATCAATGGATGCACAAAGTATTCATCAATCCCAATGGCATGCACTCTCTTGCTACCATTTGTAGCAATATTAGTGAAAATACTTATTACATTCATGTAAAGTGGAAAAAACCTCGTGTGAATAGCAAATTGAAATGCATGCCAATTAATTCGATGGCTTGGAATTGTCAACAAATCAATGAAGGCATGAATGATGACATTTTCTCCTTATTACCCTTATCCTAATTTTACTATCACACATCTAATTTAAACACCTTCAAGAACTTTGAATTCAAAGGTCACTAATTAGGGTTCAAGGATTCAACAATTGGAAGAGATTATTGTGCAAATTAGGGTCAAATGCTATGAAACTTTTGGAAGTTTTTCATCATTTTTGTGGACTGCATATGCTCTTATCTTCCTCTAGAACTATCGATGGCATGCAAGTTTTGTTTGCACTTTTGAATTTTTGTGTGATGATTCATGATTATTAGCTACAAACTATTGGAAGTCAATGACTGATGATCTATATCTTTGTGTGCCCAACTACAACTTTCACATGAAAGTTCATTTTGGGAACCACCAATGGTCAATTGTATGACATAACAATAGAAGAGAAAACAAAAAGGAGAAATATGTGAAGCTCATGTTTGAAATCATTAAAGTTCCATAACCTTTTATTAGTGTACATGTGACTATTGTCAGAACAAAGTGTATTCCTAATTTATTAGTCATACCAGACAAACAAATGTTCAATAAAAGTGTTCCTAGGATTGCAAATACTCATTGTGCTTTAATGTAGTGTAGATGGAGACAATGACCATAGGTATTGCAATGTGTTACTTTGTAATGGCAACTACTCCCTTTTGCTTATACATCTTTCAGGGTACCACTTCTCTAAAGGTTAACTCCTATTTCTCCCTTGGGATCTTATGTGCCCATAGTCTTTTTTGTCTCACTCCTTGTATGTTCTCTCCAAGTTGGGCAAGGGATTTTACAACACAAGACCCATGGTTAACATATTTGACAACATGTTTTTTTTTTTTTCTTTAAGGTTTGGTAATGTTGGATGGATGTATGCATGGTAGGCAATGTTCATGAGTTACGCTAAAGGAATAGCCCACTTCACTGAGCTTCCAGGGGAGATCCCAAACATGTGGAATAAATAAGAATATTTATTCTATCATCATAGTTGCAAGTTTAGTCATTCTTTAATTGTTTTCAACCTTCAAAAGGTGGATAGGCAAATGCAAATGCTATATCATATTCAAGGGATTAATGAATGCATGCCAAAGTGTAAATTCATTCCAATGTAAGTCCTTGCAATTGTTGTGTAGTTAGTTTGCATTTTTATGGGAAGTAGTGTAGATCAAGCGGTCTGCATGGCTTGTTGGGCATGTTATATATCATGGACATCTCAATCTTGGCATTTCACCAAGGTCTTCACCAATGACACATACCTTAATTGGAATAAGTTACTTGTTAAAATGCCTTTTGTTTACTACCAATCTAGATTATGTTATTCAAAAAATTGATGTAGGTTTTTGGAATGACTCATGGTAGTGCTAATCACACACATGGTGGAAAAAGTAATGTTGAAAACAAGTTGTTTTTAGAGTACTCCAAGATCTTTAACAACACCAGTACTGCAAAACCATGCTTTTTGGCTTTAACAAAGTTCCATTTCCTCTTACTTTCAAACAATTTGTTCAAGGTATGGTGTCTTTTTCAAGTGAAATATCATGTTCTGTTTCATTGCACTTAGTTAATGGTTGTCTGTTCCCCTCCAGTTGTAGAGGAAGTTTTTCCACTATTTTCAAATCTTTTATGTAAAGTACATTATCCTTATCTTCTCCTTTTAAATCATCTTGTCTTTTGCATTCTGGTAAGGTGGTGAACAAGGTTAGTTAGAAGGTAGTGGAAGAGGAACAATTTGACTTTCGTATGGACTTGGGTTCTCTAACCATGTTGGGCCTTGTTCTAACATAGCTAGTGGTGCATTTTATGCCTTTGATGATAATTCTATCTATGAGGTTAGAACAATTGTCTTGAGTTTGTTGGGGGGCTATTAGGTTCAAAATATTGATGATTTTTAACATTATGTTCAAATGATGGATGGGTTAAAAATGATGCTTATATCTTATGGCAACATTGTTTGTTGTTTGTGATCAATGCAGATAATAGTTCAAAATGAGGGTTAAAACATGTGGCAAGTGTATTTATGTTTGAAAGAGTATATTGGTACCTTGGAACATTGTCAAGATAGTTTGCAATGAGATTGTGTCTATGCTACGCAAGTCTTTCCTCTGGCATTTGTTATTGAGAAAAAACCAAGGTTTTTAGAATGCAATGTCCTATATTTAATGATGTGTGGAATGTTTTCACTGCAAGAAGGGCTTAAGACTATTCACATGTTTCAAAGTCTTATGTTATTCTTTTTGTTCCATTCAAAAACAAAAAAATGACTTCATGCTAAAGAACTCATGAGAATGGAAAGATAATCAATGTGAATATTAAATGAAGTTACCACATCCCGATTCAATTGGCCACAATCATGTAGTCACAATGGATTTGGGAATACCAAAATCATTGATTCGTGTTACTATGACATGATATATTCATCACATTTTATGGTGTTGCATGTAGAGGCTACCTTTGAAGCTAGGGATTACTCTAGAACATCTTCTTTTTATGCCAAGGTTGTTTCACAACACATTCAACTTTTTGGATTAGTTAGAATTGCAATAAACAGTTGTGTGTTGTATGCATAAAGGACTGTTAGATTTTGATGTTAAATCTTCTAGACAATGTATGCATGTTTTTCAGACAACACAAGTGCTGACATTTGAGGAGGTTGCATTGAAGTTTGTTTTAGTGGGAAATTCGGTAAGAATTTTTTTTTTCTTCCAATGTGTGTTCAATATGTTTGTGTTATTTTCATCCTAACTAAACTATTATTATTTGTAGTTCAACTATTTATTGATGATATACTAGGATGCATTGCGCACATATCTTCTCATCATGAAGCTTGATTATATGAGCAAGGTGGATCACACTCAAATCACAATGGTCTCAATTTGGGCTTCTGAACTTTACTTGGACAAGGTGATAGGTTTCTTTTCTCTTTGTTTGTGATTTAGCTGAATGTTACAACAAAACTTTAAGCCAAGGCTAAGGTTTCTATGTGGCTTTTAAATCTCTTTCATGAGTATTTGGGTATGCTTGACAAATTAATTGATTAGTTTGGTTACTGACAAAGAGGACAAGGGGGGAGAAAAAAAGGAGAACTTTGTAGTTTCTGAATACCAAAACATTGTGTAAGAATTTCGGGCCTTCTTGAGTGACTATAAGGATGTGCTAGATGAGGCCACCATTGTCAAATTGTTGGGCATGTATAGTTGCCTCCATTTGTGATCCATAAATCATGGCTACTTTAAAATTATATCAACACATGAACCTAGAAGAAGAGGAAAAGATACTAGTGTCTACCAACCTGTGTAACTTGTGGTGTTTGCATCAACCCTTGAGATTACACAAGCTTGTAAATCCATTTCCCCAACAACAAACTACTTAGTTGTGCTACATGGAAACCGAATTTATTACAGTATAAGAATGTGAATTGGTCACCACACTATTACAAGCATATAATTCCTAAAAAATGCAGTTAAATTCAACCTAGAAGTTCATTTTTAGTGTGTGGTATAATAAAATTTCTTTTTCTAAAATCAATAGTACATGATGCCTTATACAATAACATGATGCCTTGTAGTTCTTTTGCACATTTGTAAATCTCTTCATGGATGATTAGTTAGAAGACAAGGCACTATGTTTATTGTCCTAACAAAATGCCATCTTGTGACTAATGTGAAAAAATTATGGATGAGTGGAAGAGCTAGTGTTTTTTGTGGGTTTGAAGGAGCAATATGAAACATTTATTGATCACTATGTTTAGGTCAATACATAAACCTACTTGTTGCATTCTCACTTTTTCTTTCTATAGAAGGAATTTTGTTTGTTGTTGATTACAAATTATTCCTATTGATTCAATCTCATTGGTGTGTTAACTCATCAACTTGCATGGTTTGCTACGGAGGAAAAATTGTATTTGAAATCGTTGGGACCATTGAACCTACAGCAAGGGGATGCAAAGAAGGCACTGGCAATTTTTCAAAAACCAAGAATATTTTCAGAACTCCAACATGTCAATATGAATAAAAATGAAACTATAATCCCCAACATGTGCAATTTCATATATTGATTTTAACTTATGTTGATTTCATTATGTAAGAATTTGATATTCGTTCCACATTATATGATCAATATGCAAAACATGATTATCACATCATTAATATAAAGGAATGAAAATGGTTCACACTTCATAAAGGTTCCAACTATTGTAGCACATTAATTAACCCTCAAACTAGAAAGGCAACCTTTGTCTTATTCATAGGAGTTGTAGGATCATGTTGGTTGGGGGAAAAAGGAAATTTTAACAAAATTTTCTTTGCAAAGACATATGCTAATTCAACATTTTCAATAGTCTTGGAAGATTCCAAGTTCATTAAAGATTATGAATAAAAGTTGTTACAATGGAGTGAGTATAGAACCAAAAAATGCATTAACTTGACTTGGTATGAAAGTTGAGATTTGATTCAGAAAAAAATTGTTGAACATTAAACTGGAAACAACAACATCAAAATCAATAGAACATACATACTCCTTACTTTACATCATGAAACCATGATCTGATGAACCCCATGGTAGTAGGCACTTGTGGAAATAAACAAAGTTATATTTTGAAAAGAATTCATAGCAACATTAATAATTTAATAGGTTATTTAAAGGTTGTGAAGGCTACCTAATGTGGAGGCATACATTTTCATGTGAATTAAACCCAATTTTCATGTTAAACTTTTTGAGTAACCTCATGATCTTCCATACCTAGATAATAACACTAGGAAGACATATAGGTATGACAAACAAACTGAAACCAATTCTCAAAGGCTATATAGTTAGGAAGAACATGTCCTTATTTGGACCTTTATATTGTTTATCACATGTAACATAGTGTGTTTATTGTTTCCCAACCCCACCCATGGACATGAAAAATGGAAAGTGAGTACAAATCTTGGACCCAATTAAGGACCAAATTTGTCTTAACATAAAACTTAAAACCAACAACCACCCAATTGAGTAAAAACCTCAAAATCTCACAACACAAAAACAAAAGAAGTGTAAAACCCATATTAACCCACACTAGGATGCTACACCAAAGTCCAAAACCCAATTGACTTCAAGGTGAAAAAAACTTGGACACAACAACACAAAGCTCAAAATAATTATCATGAAACTTGGACATCACAAATCCCACCTGTATAATAAATACTGGTACAGGGGCAGCTTTAGCACATGTCTGCCCAATTTTGAACATTTCATTGTGAAACATTGAATATTCTTGAATATTCTACAAGATTTTTCATTTTGTTTCACAAATTGTGTTTTTGAAAAGAAGTAAAAAAATTGATCATTTTTAGCATTTTTATAAATAATATAATTTGTGATGAAGCTATCACAATACTATGGTATTAAGGCTGAAACTAATTATTATTAACTCCTTATTGGGTGTTGGCTCAATGGTATGGCCCCTCAGTTGATGGAGTCTACTCTTATGTTCCAAACAATAACAAATAATAATAATAATAATAATAAAATAAAAATTACCACATTAAAACTTGGTGTCTCACAAAGTTGCAAAACCCATTCAAGACTAATATGTACGAGGTAATGAACAAGAGCACATAGTTTACCATGAAATAGGCTTAATGCTAGTCTCAGCACTCCCACACAATAACTATCATATGCTTGAGCTAGTTACTGAACATAATTAAATGTATGAGAGTGCCCAATTTTGGGTATTGGGGAAAATTTCAGAATGTTATGGTATATGCTGTTTGTATTATTGTTTCTGTGATAACTAATGAAGAAAAAACTTGATGACATTAGAAAATTTGGGATTTTGGGTCTTGGGGAAAAATTTCAGAATGTTATGGTATATGCTGTTGTATTATTGTTTCTGTGATAACTAATGAAGAAAAAACTTGATGACATCATTAGAAAACTTGGGATTTGGGTCTTGGGGAAAAATTCAGAATGTTATAGTATGCTCTTGTATTATTGTTTCTATGAGAACTAATGAAGAAAAAAATTGATGACATTAGAGAATTTGGGATTTTAGGTCTTGGGGAAAAATTCAGAATGTTCTGATATGTGTTGGTGTATTATTGTTTCTACGATGTCTCCCAATCCAGTCAGACCAGAGTGATTGATTGTTTTGTCACCTGTTGTGACGATCACCATCTGCTGCTACTGTCTCATGTTGCTGCTTGCTTGTTTGCTTGCTTGATCTATCTGCACTTGGCTCCTGCCTCATGCCCCTTGCTTACTGCATTTGCACTTTTTGTTTTTGCATCTTGCTGCGGTACAATGCTGCAGCAGCAGCAGCAGCAGCAGCAGAGTTTGAGGAGGACAAAATAATGTGAAGCCCAAAATGCAAGGAGAAGAAGAAGAAGAAGCAACAACAAACGTGAATAGAGAGAGACTCAACCCTAGTTATTTGTTGTCAATGGTCACAGGCCTGGAGCTGTAGTAAAGGTGAGGAGGGCGCGGTTGCCCCTTTTGCGTTCTGGGTTGCAAATGTGGGGTGCAGCTATGGAGTGCGGAGATGCGTGATGGGTTCGGTTTATCTTGGATTGTAAGCAAGCAAAGAGGAGAAGGAGCAGGAGTACGAGAACCAGGAGAGGAGGGTGGATCCGTGAACACAGTACTTGCGGTGGATCTTGCTGTAGGGCTTCTTGCAGGATTTTTGTGTGTAAGAGGGAGAATGAGAATGATGGAGTATTGGGTAGATGAGATTTGCAGGGATATGGATTGTAATAGTGGAAGAACAACAAGGAGATGCGGTTTCAGAAGGGGAGGAGGAGGATCAAGGAAAGGGAGGAGGATTGGGGGGTTGTTGTTCTTGTACACATTACTGTTGTTGGGTATGTTGCTGGTGGCCGAGATCCTGGTGGTAGCAAGTGCAGAGAGATTGGATTATGTAGATTTCTTTGAGGAAAGGAAAAAGGAAGCAGAGGAGTTGGTGAATGCAACAACCAGGTTGAATAATGCCACCACAGAGGCACGGCCTCCAAGCTCTAGGGAAGGTAGCATTGCGGAGGTGTTTGATGAATTGTTGGAGAGAGAGTTTCCTGAAAAGGAAGATCCACAAGAAGGTATGCCTCTTACTAAGTTTGCCGTATCATTGTCCATTGAAGGGCTTCTTCTGAATCCACAAGCATGAGACGAGAGACTAAAAAAAAATCCCACAATGTGAAATAGATGTAAACTTGTTGTCATAGTACATTGGAAGATCCACAAGAAGGTATGCCTTCGCTACCATATCATCTCCTGTCATCAAATGCTTCTTCTGAATCCACAAGCATGAGATGGGAGACCAAAAGAAAACCCTGTGTAAAATAGATGTAAACTGCATATCATGATGCATTGGAAGATCCACAAGAAGGTAAGTATGCCTTTGGTACCATATTTGGAACTTTGAACCCTTTTAGCTTTGCAGCTTGTGGTGGTGGAATATGCTCTTGGCCATGCTCATCAAGCAATCAAGCAATTTGAGCTCTTGCCAGAGTGAGTTTCTTGTTGCAGTGGGGAATGAAATCTCTGCTTGATTTACTTCTTTGGGTTTATTTGTTTTGGAATCTTTGAACAGCAAATGAAGGATTGGTGGGCAGCAGCTTCAATAACAGTGTCAATGATCAACAGGTAAAAAGTTCCCTCCGTGTTATCCATGACTGCTGTGCCCTGGCCCCCCCTCTTTGATCTTGATTTCAGTCACCTGCACTTTCAGCTTTTTGGAGGCTTTGTGATGATGGCAAAATATTAGGTTTTTTCTTTTCTTTTTTTGGGTTCAAGTCATAGCGGGCTTTTGACAAGTACTTGGAGCAACTAATTTCTCTCTCTTCTTCTGTTGTTGTTGTGTAGGCTGTATTGGAGACAGTGGCCAGGGTCACGCATGACAAGCCAAAGAAGAATGATACTCAAGCTGAGAAGTACATTATTGTGTACCCAAGAACCACCATGCACATTTCCATGTTGATCAGTTGAATTTATGCCCTTTGCATGGGTCTGTCCTTAGAGCTAAATCCCTCAAACAGGAGTGTTGGTTTTGATGAGCTTTCTGCTGCTGCTTCAAAAAAGGATTTCTTCTGCTGGTTTGGATTGTTTACATTCTACTGTTTAGAACTGTGAACACAATCCCTTGAAATACGTATCCCCTGACAATTGTATCACTAAAGGATGGATAATTGATCATGAGCTGGTCCAGCTGTATTTCTCAGCTCCATCAAGAAACTGCCTTCTGATGAAAATGGGTTTGTTTGTTCTCTCATAAACCTGTGATGAACTTGTGAAAGATTGCAGTGTCAAAGATCAAACTGACCAGCAGCCGTTGTGTGTTTCCAAAACAGTGCAACAGCTAAGCCGTTTCATCTTCAAGATCTCATCATCAATCGGGATGCTGAAACGGGTGCTGATCAATTACCCACACTCATTGACAAAAAGGTGAGAGATAACTGGTCATTGATGCTGCTGCATGGAGTTGTCATCAGTTCTTGTTTTGTCCTTGGTATCTGAATAGTTATTGCAGTGTCCTATTCTCTGCAAGAACAGTGGAGAAACAAAGACTAGGGAGCAGTATTTTGGCTTGTTGTGCTTTTCATTTTATTGTGAGATTTGACTCTCACAAAACTTGGAACTGTGTGCAGGACAACGTGTTTGTAATTTCCAACCCTAGAGAGGGCTCTATGGTCCTTCAACAAGATGTGAGGTACATTCTTCCCCAGGGGGCATAGGTACTGCTTTGTGTCCCTGAAATCCACATAATTGTGTTTGAGTGTGCTAATTCACTCTACATGGGAAGTGATTGAAAGCCTCCTGAAGAGGAGGAGCTCAAAAGATTTGGAAGGAATTACAACATTAGACAACAATCAACTCTTGCATGTGGTGAGGCTTTAGAATGCACTGTGTGTCCCTGCCTGATTTCGAGTACCTAGTTGGCTTATGAGAATTTGATGATGTCTTTGCAGATTCATATCAGATTTGGTTCTGGTTATTGTATCAGCAGCTGGGGGTGGTATCGCATTTGCCTGCCTTGGCCAGCCGGTTTGTCATTCTATTACATCCAGCTGTCAAAAGAGATTGAGCTTAAATCTATCATATTGTATGCTGTAACCTTTTTTTTGTATGGAGTTTTACTCTCTCACAAAACTTTTTGTTTCTGGACAACACAGGTGATCACAGGTTATTTGCTGGCAGGGTCTGCAGTTGGCCCGGGTGGATTCAGCTTTGTCAGTGAACTGGTGCAGGTAATTTTCCATCTTGGCAGGTGGATCTGATTCTGAAGTTTGCTTTTTGAGAAATAAACATATATCTCTCTCTCTATCCTGTCTACTCAACTGTGCTGCAACAAGCATAGATGATTGTTGTCTTCCTATTTCTGGTGGAGTTTGTGATCAAAGTTGTGGGCCTGGGAGAATTGCAGGTTGAGACTGTGGCTCAATTTGGTGTTGTTTTTCTTCTTTTTGCTTTAGGTCTTGAATTTTCTATGAGCAAGGTACAAACTTTCCACTTGTCTCTCGAACCTCAGTTCAAAAACCAAAACTTTCGGGTTCTTTTGTGTGCTTTCTCAGTCATTATTGTATATTAAGAGTTGTCTGATTTGTGACATTGTCACACTCTTTTGTGGCTATCTGCTATAAATCTTCTCATAGAGGTTTTGGTTTGGGTTTGAAACAGCTGCGAGTGGTGCGAGCTGTAGCTGTTATTGGTGGATTTTTACAGATTGCATTGTTCATGTGTCTCTGTTCTTTGACTGCAGTGGTATGTTTTCTCTACTTTTCACATTTGACTTACATGGATTCTAGTCAGGCAATCTTTACTTTGCAGATTGCGCAGACAATTGAATGTTTCGTTTTGCATGTCTGAGATCAGAATGACAGGTCATGGAGTCTGAAGCACTTTCATGGGTGTTGTTAAGTCAACGGCTTCTGTGCAATGGGTGTCTGAACTTTAGGTTGACTGTTTGATGCTTGTGTTTTGTAGCTCTGTGGGGCAAAGGCTTCAGAGGGGATTTTTGTTGGTGCATTCTTGTCAATGTCATCAACTGCTGTGGTAAGCCCTATCTTGACAGTTTTGGTTGTGTGGCCTTGTGATTTGTCTTTTGGGCAACTTTCTGCGCATGGGAGCAAATTCCTTATACCTTAAGTGTGACAATGTCAACTATTGGGATCCATTTGACTACACTGTTTTGCAGTAGTAGGATATGTGGCAGTTGTGTTACTGTGGATTTGGGTGGTTGCGTATCCTTATGATGCTGTGAGCAGTAGAAATGTGAACCACAGATTTCTTTTGCAGGTTCTCAAGTTTTTGATGGACCGTAATGGCACTACTGCTCTGCATGGCCAGGTTACTATAGGCACCCTCATTCTTCAGGTATATATGCTCATACTCCGTCTTGCTGATGAAGAGGATTTGAGTTTATTTCTTATTTACATTTTTTTTCGGGTGTCAAACTGTTTTTGACTCAGAGAGTTCAGCAACTGATGTGAGCTTGTGATGTAGATTGCTCTCAAATAGCCATGTCTTTCCATGTGGGTAGCAATTTTTTTGGCTTTGTTTTCTATTGGCACTGTACATTTGTTTCCCTGCAACCTTGACCACAGTTGGAATGTGGACAGAAGCTGTTGACTTTGACACGCATGTGTGTTTGGACCAGGACTGTGCAGTGGGCCTGCTATTTGCATTGCTGCCTGTTCTAGGAGATACAGGTGGTGTGATGTCAGGGCTTGTTGCTATGTCTCGATCGTAAGCACATCCCCACTGTTCACATCCATTGGTGAATTTCTTTCTTTGCATTTTGAACTAAACCAGGCAAATAAACTGTTCTCACATTTTTTTCTTTTCAAATGCTGCGTTATTTGCGCAGCTTGTTTGTACTTGCAGCATTTATTGTGACAGCTGTCATTGTGACCCGCTCTCTGGTAACAAGATTCTTCAAACTGATTTCATCGCAGGTACTTATTTCTATCATCGGTGAGAAAATGTTCTGTCTAGGGGTGCTTGCTGGTGCAGCTTTCAACAATCTTAGTTGTGCTGGGTTCCCAACTTGAGCTCATACTGACAGATGCTTCTTTCTGGGATGTGTTGCAGACAAATGAACTCTATCAGCTTGCATCTGTTGCATTTTGCTTGCTTGTTGCTTGGGTACATTTCTCTTCCTCTCACTTGAACCCACTAGGCTTCAAGAGCTAGAAGGCAGGAATTTTAGTATGGCAAATGTTGTCTAGGACCGTCTGCAGGATTTATGCTCTCCATACATATAATAAATAATCCAGGGTAAGTTTTGGATCTAAAATTTATCAGATGTGAACTGCAGATCAGTGACAAGCTTGGGCTAAGCTTAGAACTGGGTGCTTTTGTTGCGGGTGTCATGATCTCAACCACTGAATTTGCAGAACATACACTGGAGCAGGTGTGTGTGCTTTCATTTAGCTTGATCTTTTCTGTGCCAATAAGAACATCACATAACTGGCTCCTCAAGTTGCTGAACAAACAATTTATTATTGTGTGGGTTATGTGCTGAAGGTGGAGCCGATTCGAAATCTTTTTGCATCTCTTTTTCTGGCAAGCATTGGGATGCTGATCAACATACAGTTTTTGTGGGCACATATGGACATTTTGGTGGCATCTCTGATCCTTGTCATTGTCTCCAAGACCATTGTGGTCACTGTGGTAGTTCGAGCATTTGGGTACAGCATGAAGAATGCTTTTCTGGTAAGCTCATTCTGTCTCTCTGTCAATCTGTTGCTGCACATCCAATCTGGTTATTGATGCCTCTTGTACTATGCTTACTCTCTCTCGGTCTCCCTCAGTAATTCCTAAGAAATTTATCTATACTTAGAATTTCTTAATATGCCTTTGAAACTCTAGTAGATGCATCAACCGAAGCCAGAGTCCCAATGTCCCATGCACAGACACAAAGAGGACATGTCATTCCACTCCAAAATCAAATGCTCAACTTTCTGGAGCAAGCTTGGCAACACTAAGTTGGACCAGTTAGATGAAAAGTTGGGTTTGCTTGCATGCAGGTGGGTATGTCACTTGCTCAAATTGGGGAGTTTGCTTTTATTCTCCTGAGCCGTGCTTCTAACCTCCATCTTATTCAGGTAAGCAGTGAGCACATAATTTTGTTTTCACAGTGGATTGGCAATCTTGACAAAATTCTTGCACATGGACAATAGCAAAAACCCATCAGGGAAATGTCTGCCAGTGTCTCTCTCCTCCTGGGAAAGGTGGCTTGTTTAATGCTGGGGGACCCATCAGAATGAAGCAGATTCAACTTGTGCATAACTAGTGTGCTGTTGCTTTATGCTTGTTTCAGAAAAAGCTTTACCTGCTACTAGTTGGGACCACAGCCCTAAGTTTGGTAAGTTCATATGTCCCTTTGAGAGGGTTTTTTCACTAGAGGGACCACATTCATCTGGTTTTCACAGTATCAGGTTGATAACATCCCGAATCACTCATTCTGACAATTGATGACCATGCAGATCTTAGTCATTCACTATGGGAGCCACACTGTCCGGTGCTGGTTAGCAAGACAATAGATTGATTTTGGATTAGATATGGATTAGAGTTTTGATTGTTGAAAAGCTTGTTGCTTGATGTACCTGCTTTTTGGCAGGTGACAACTCCACTATTGTTTAGAGCTATACCAGCAGTGCTACATTTGGGTTCCCTCATGCGGTGGATCCCTCCTGACTCCAACCAGTCCGAGGTGGGTCCGCTCCCCAATTATCTTTCACGTACCAAGCTACATTAACTAGAAGATAGTTTTCCAGCAATTCACAATATATACATACATATATATTTATTTCTCCAAGAAAGAGTTGGTTGTGCAACAGAAGGTTCCAGAAAGTAATGAGAGAAAAATTGCTTCCTTTGGGTCTTCTCCAGAAAGCTTCTAGGTTTTAAAATTACACTCAACATTTGTGTTTGTTTTGTATGTATGAGGTGATGGTGGTATTGCCATATGTAGAGTGTAATTATAATGCAAAATGGGTTCACAGAAACATATTCCAGTGTAAGTTGCATATTGTATTCCTGGGAGTCTGAAAATTGTACTGATATAAAAAAAGCTATGGATCAGGTAAGAAATGTGGTTCAGTGTCTTTCGTATGCACGTGGTGCTGGGGAGGAGAATGGGATGGTAAAACAGAATGAGCAGAAATGGTCATCGTCGTCATGTTGTGCCTCTATGTGGTTGTCAATCAAAGAAGGGTCTCAATGGAAACGGGCACAAAGGAGACAAGCCTGCTCTTCTACTACTCCCAACAGCACTTGAGAGTGTTTCTTTTGTTGTCGTACCCTTGGTGCTGAAGATCACAGTTTCTCTATTGTACCAACTGTGCTGAGATACCCCCCACCCCCAAAAAAAGGCTTGAAGTTGTGGGGCTAAGCTGAGTGGTAGACACTCTGGGTTCATTGCAGGTGGGTTAAGAGAGATTGGGGGGCAAAAAATTCTACAAAAGAACAAAAGCGGCTCACAAAAGAAGAGGTTTTGTTAGATGTGCAAAGATGGATGGCAGTCTTTTGTCACCTGTCTTTCACATTCTTTCTGTGAAGTCTCCCACTTGGGGAAAGTCAGCATGCAGTGTTTGATGACAAAAACTGGAAACAACCACTCTCGTGCCCTCAGAATACATACCGGTGACCCTGTGCAGGATTTCTCAAAGCAGGATCAGGACTAGAGAGAGAGAGGGGGGCTTCACCACAAAGGATATCAAAGACCATTATTGCTGTGGTCTTTTTTGGGTGGCTATCATCCTTCTCCAAATGGGACTTTTGAAAATTGTGCTGTTTTGGGACAATTCCGTACATAGTCCACATGCGTGGTGGGTGGGGTGCTTTCTTCTTCTTACCATCATGACCTCTCACCAAAAGAATCGTATCTGGCGAATTCTGTGTTGGAGTCATGATGATGCATGATCAAATTCCATGGAATTCTCTTCTCTTCCTTCTCCATTGAATTCCTGTTGTGCTCTTGTGCACAAGCCTCCCACATGGGTGTACTCCATAATTCTCACAAGTGTATCTGTTGATGATAGACTGAGTTTATGATGTTGCAGTGGATTTTGTTGTCACCCATTGGTTTAGTTGTTTCACATTCTCTATCTTGTTTGTTGTAGAAGACTAATAAGCGGGAGGTTTTCAGAATCCCAATGCATTTGCATGGGTGCCTGCTTGAGATTTTTGTTAGTTCCATTGCATGGAATGATGATTGATAGATCTTGCAGTGAATTTCTTTATCCTGTTTTGCTTTCAATTGCGTATTGCCTGCTTGATGTTTAGTTAGTTCTTTCTGTTGCAAAGAAAATCAGTGATTGATCTTGCAGTTCTGTATTTCTTATTTTGTAAATAAAGGTGCACAAGGATAGAGTTGTTTTGTCTGGTCTTCTTTCTGCTGCTCAATGTTTGTCAACAAGGCTGTACATTTTTTTTCCTCTGCAGGAGGATTTTTCTGTCTCTTTCAGGTTTTGTGACTCTTTGAGCCTTTGGTAGTACACCCTGTTGCAAGGAGTTTGTTGGAAATGGCAAGACAGACAGTCAAACCTTGGAAGGATGATGTTTGTGCTTTCTCTGGTCTGCAGTTGCAGACATGATCCATTGTGTACAGACATTAGAGTGTCTCCATGGGTGCTCAGTATCTCACTCTGGATAATAAAATTAAAGGTCTAAGTTTTGCTGGTTGTTTTTTTGGCAATCCCACCAATAAAATTGTAACTGGAATTGCATATACGCAGGAACTACTTATAGCAAAACATCTGGGCCAATCATTATGATTGACCAATGAGAAATACTGAGCTGCAGTCAGGTCCAATTTATTACATTCTTTTTTGGAGATGCACAACTGTGTGCGCCATTTACCAGCCACAGCAAGGTGCTTGAACTTGGTGCTTGAATTTGGTGCAGGAAAACCAATTTCCTGAGGTAAACCAGCACTTGTTGGCTTTTTTACAATATTTTTTTACTGTCTGGAGTCACATACCGAGCTCCGGTGGAGATTCTCTTAGAGCAAAACTCAAATGGTGCTCAGTATGCAACCCTGCAAAATAGTTTAATGGACGGGGTGGGGAAATGGGCAGGGTTGGGGAAAACTAACTAACTAAAACTTGGATGTGAGAAATACATTTGCTCAGCACCATTGGAGATGCTCACCTGAACAAATCAAACTATCTAGCCAATCAGAAACAGGGAGTGAGCAAGCAGTCATGACATCCCATTTAAGTGTATTTATAAAACTGTTCCAGGGCTCCTCCAGCGCTGTGAAAGCTGTGCATTTCTTCAGGGTCCCAGCAGTCTTGCAGTGGATGCAATGGATTTGACTGCTCTACCTCAATTCATCATTTCCACTGCAGGGTCACATATTGAGCGCCTGTGGAGATGCTGTTCGAATTTGTTGCCTGATGCAAATTGCCAACGGACGTTCATACGAGATTCTGCCATGCAAGACCTGGTAGGTACACTGCAAGAAGATACAAAGGAAATGCCATTCAGCAATGCAAGATCTGGTTGGTGTACTTGCAAGAAGATACAGAGGAAAGGAAATGCCGGACCTGAGAAGAAGCAGCTCCTTTTGCATTGTAGAAAACTCTGCTTCTTGGCTATGGCGTTCCAGCTTCCCTCCTAAACCCTCCGCTGCTGTTGCCACCACTAGACACTCTCTTCTTCACAAGAAAGTGCGGTTTGTTTAGGAAGCTCCTCATTTTATTTGAGAACAATTGAAGCTCGGATCTTGAAAGGAGGATCATGCAGAACCTGAAGAACATACCAGCGTCTCTCCTGTCGCAACAGCACCAGGAGACGACCACGACTTCTTCTTGTTCCCGGAGCATGAACCGCAGGAAGTCGCGGTCCCCGATACCTTCGGGAGGAACGTCGCCATTGACGGCACGAGCTCTAGGAGAAGAGGGAGCCGGAAGGCCACCGCCGCCTTCTCTTCTTCTGTCGTCGTCTTCGCGCATTTCGCCCTTCTTCACTACTTCCGGTTCGTTCTCGATGGCAAATAGCAGCAGCAGCCCCCGCACCACTAGTGCCATCTTCGGCCGCGGCGGTGGCCAGCAGACGACGCTGCTGCGTCACGACATCATCGGCCACGACTTGAAGCAAGAATTTCGTCTAGCGTTCCAGCTCTTCGATTCCCGCAAAGTCGGCAGACTTTCTTACCGTGAAATGAAGGTGAAGCTCTTCATCTTCAACACTCTACTCCCGATCATTGTTCGATCCATCCCCTTCTTCTTCACACCGCTCTCTCTCGCTGAGTTTTGTTTTGTGTTTCATCGTCAACTCTCCGTGCTTCTCTTCGATTGGCTCCTTTTTCTTTGTTTTTTCTTGTCTTTCTTGTATTGCGCTTCCTGACATTACCTTCTTCAACTCCCGTGCTTGTTTGTTTCCATCCCAGAATCGGATCCTTAACAACACTACAAACTTATAGTGTTGCCGTTTTGCGGACTGTTTTTCTTCACCACTCTAATAAGAACTCTATTTTGCTCTCTGTCGTTGGAAGCACACTGCTTATCTGAAGTTGGCGAGCAATCAGGGCTTGGTGAGCATTTCCTTCCATCCAGGAAACAAATCTCTAAGAATAGACTTTTTCCTTCGCCTGGATGTGCAACAAGCCATGACGATGTAGTGATGGTCCTGCGATCATCATCTCTGACTGCTTTCATCAATGCCAAAGAAATACGGTCATGTGTGAGCACAATTCAGATGCTCACTGCAAGAAGAAAGATTTTGTTAGTTAGCCTGCTGCACATAGTCAGAGATGATCACAGGACCATCACCATATCCTCATTTGCCCTGCACGTTGTGTATAAGTAAATAGAGGGGATGCAGAGCAAGCTCTTGTCTTTTGGACACTATACACTTTCTGCCAATTTTGGGAAGTATGTTTGTTTCTTCTTGCATTTGGTGTCCAAATCCACCACTCATGGAAAAAAATCAGGCAAAACAAAACCTGGAACACATGTATATACTACTTGCTCCCCCCAAGGTTGCGATGAGGTCAATGGAGTTCTGCGTGAAGAAAGCTGAGGTGAAGAAGCTCATGGCAGAGTACTCCAAACATCCGAGCAGAGAAATTGATCATCTTGAGTTTATGCAAATCAGTTAAGTTTTCTTTTCCCTACATCATTTTTCTTCCCTTCACTCACTCTTTCTTCAGAAAAAGTTAACTGCCAAGTCTCATCATTCTTTTAGTGCGTGCACAATCAATCTTTTTGCTGGAAGTGTGTCCAAGAATGGAAAATCCCATTGCATCGCATTCTTCTTTGTATGCCAATAATGAGGTATTTTCCAGTCATTGGTATGATATATCATATCCTCATATCAGTCACCACCTGCACATCCAATAGTGATCACATAGAGGGGAAGGAACCCCCTTTGAGGGTCTTCCTGGATTTAAGGCCTGGCTGAGGGAAATAGCCCGAGGCTGGGCCTGAAAATGCAGGAAGACCCAAAACAGGGTTCCTTCCCCCAACATGATAAAATTTTAAATTTTCAGGAATCTTATGAAATGCAGGTACCTTCTGTTTCATAAGATTCCTGAAATTTGAAATGTGAAGTTCAAGATGTTCTATCTTGGGAGGTGCATCAAATTACACAGGCAAAAGGTCATTATGTGGACTTCAAGCTCTTTGTTTTATAAGTTGACCAATCTTAAGCATTTTCAAGCAGATGCAGAATCAGAACGTTGTATAATGCAGATTAATTGCTGCTCAGCAGCTGTGAAAATCATGGGCATTTGACCTGATCAGAAGTGTTGATTGATGCTAACTAAGCAAGATCACTAATAAATGTGTGGTGTAGTGACTAGGAAGTACAAGGAGAAAGATCAAGATGATGACCTTGCAAAAGCTTTCCAGTATTTTGATGAAGATGGTATGGGGAAAATTTCGGTATGTTTTCATTCCAGAATGTCTGGAAGCTGGCTCTCAGTCTCAGTATTTGCACTCTAGGTCTCCAAATTCTTTTTTGGCAAGCAGCTAGGGCACAAACTCCAGTTTCACTTGACTTGCTTGGAGTCCAAGTGTGAGCAGGAGGGTAGCCTAGTTTTTAAAACCTGGTTGTAAGCAAGGGTGAGGAAGGTTTTGTCTGTTGGCTGTTGAACAAGGGATCAACTCTCTGCAGATGGCTGATGAACTTGAAATAGTGCAGAATGTTGCAAACACTACTGTCTGGAACAGCAATGTGTTGATCTGGTCAGGTGAAGGTGCATGCATCCAGGGTAACAAAAAGATTGAACATCTTAAACTAGAAACCAAAATTGCTTTCTTTTCCACAAGGCATGAACTTCTTGTGCACCTTGATTCTGGACCTTTTTCATGGTGATTTGCAGCTGAAGAACTTGAGAAAAGTCACAAGGGAACTTGGCGAGAACATAACAGATGAGCAGCTTGAGGCCATGATAGATGAATGTAGACCTCTAAAACTTCTGGAATACTGTCCTCTCTTCTATCAGTACTATTTTTACACAAGATCCAATGAGGGGTCAGTACTATGACAGATTCAGGTGCAGATCACTGTCTGGAGAGAAAAAAATCTTCTCATGACTGATAATTGATCTTTTGTTTGCTTGTGCAGTTGACAAGGATGGAGATGGTGCAAGTAAGGGCTCCAAGTTCTCTCATTCTACTTTCACATACACATCCTTGAATCTCCCTCTTATTTGTTTTTTATGCTACTTCCTCCAACTGTAAGTGGGAGAACCAAAAATCTTCCCCTCCCTCCAGGCTCCCACTTCTTGTCCCCAATTTGCAACTAAATCTGTTCCTGATGCCACTTTTTTCTTTTTTTTCTTGCAGTCAGCAAACTCGAGTTCTTCAACATCATGAAGAAAACTGATCCAGATGAGTAGAGTCAGTTGTGCAGTGACACAAAATACTGCATGTCAATGAGCAGAAGGACTCTTGTGTGATGATATTCTCTGGAGGAGAATGGAGGTTTAGAGGCTGGCTGATAAGCTTTAACTCGTCATCCTGCCATCTGTTTACGATCCCATGAAGATGTTGAAAAGCTGTGTTCCATAGCTACTCATGGTCATCGACGTTGCCATCATGCCAGCTGGAGGCACAGGTAGGAATGCTCCAAAACTGATCAAAGACGTCACAGCAAGTCCAATGCACAAACAAACATGACTACATGTTTCAGGATTGTAAAGAAAAATCCAACCCAGATTTTTGTGGAAGTGGATTGTCTCAAAGTAAGGTGATGACATTTAGACCAAAAGAAGTTTCATTGCTACTTATCCACAAGGACAGTTTTTTTTTAATGGGAATGAAATAAACACTGAAAGAAAGATCATTGTTACTCATCCATGAGGACAATTGTTGTGATAAATAGACATTAACTCAATGGCAAAAAAAGCAGGCATAAAAGTTCTTCACCCCTTCGGAACAATCATGGAAAACAGCATGGTCAGGGTGATAATGACAAACTGTTAAGTGATTCTCTCTTTTCCATGTATGTATTTCCACACCATTTATGCTGCTGTGCAAACTTGTTTCGCAATCAGATCTATCAGCTTCAAGGCAGCAGGAGCAGTCTTCTTGGTGGGTTGGTAGTGGTGGCACAGGTTTTGGAACTGGCTCAGGTGTGAGCTTTGGTGAAGAAAGCTGAGCACAAAAGTTCCCAACAGCGGGTTTTTTCCATGGGGAAGTTTTGTCACTTGGCAACAAGAAAAACATCCAGTGTGACTCATACAAAGGACTTTTGTGGAAAAAAAATGTGCCAAAGTTGCCTATATTTCAGAGGAATTTTTTTTCTTCTAAAATTGCCATATTTTTGACAATAGGTTCCAGCAGGTTGCCAAAATATAGCAAGATTGTTGTATGTTTCTACTTTACTCTCTGACCATAGCCAAATTTCGCTAATTCTTGCTGTGGATGATTCCCAGTGTGGCTACATCACAAAATTGGTTCCCACTTTTATTTTAGTCCCTGCAAAATAGCACAAAACACTTCAGAAAAAAAAGCCTGGTGAAGGTGAAAAGGCGTCTTTTTAGATTTGTGTCCATTTTTAAACTTTTTTTTTTTGTTTTTTTTCCAATATCATATTCATGAACTGATTTTCAATACTTTCTCCACCAATTTACATCTCATTTCTTTTTTAATTCAATCTTAATCCAATTGTTGAATTAAATTTAATTGAATTGGAACTGAAATTCAATTCAATTTAAATTCCAATCAAATGTATTTTGAATTCAATTCAAGGACTACTAGTCTCCTTTTTTCAAATAGACATACATTCAATTCAATTTGATCTGAATTCAATTGAAATAATATTTATTACTCAAATAAAAATAGGATCTGATTTTATTTGATAATGTTGAATTGAACTTCAATTCAAGGTGTGCAATGTCATTCAATATGTTCATTTGAATGGAACTTAATTTATACAAAATAAAAATAAAATTCAATCAATTAATGAGTCAATCATGGATGGTAATGTGGAATAGCACAGAGCCCAAGTTTTGATAATAAAAAATAAGTATACAAAATGCACCTTATCTTTTTTTTTTAATAAATATCTATACTAACATACGGCTTGTTTTGAGAAATTTTTTTTATACCGAACATCACTTGTAGGTATGTTAATTGATTAAACCACCACATATTATCACACAACAACAACAATTTATGAGCCCCAACATATTGACCATCATCATCCATGTAAAAACAATCCTTGATGACAATGGATGCATGTTGTTGCTTGAATAGTGGAATTGAGAGTAGTCATGGTCAATATTCATC
>Ga0209208_10002032_pt1 | contig 28903 bp, 10 predicted proteins | sample S1TSphfallax_3_FD_187694 | JGI IMG/M metagenome (GOLD analysis project Ga0209208, IMG submission 187694) | Host-associated microbial communities from peat moss isolated from Minnesota, USA - S1T2_Fd - Sphagnum fallax MG (SPAdes) (version 2) | ecosystem: Host-associated > Plants > Peat moss >...
TAATTTCCACCTAAATTTGGGCATCACTTTTTGTCATCTTGTTTCACTAGCTTAATTGACCTGTCCTCTCGACCAGTCCCCGGTCACTAGGGGTTAACATGTTTTACCATGATTTCATACAGTGAATCTGTCCTAGTTCACTCAAAATCCTAGTGAAATGCCTAGTGAACTTGGGCCGCATCTCCTAGTAGTGTTTGTTCCAGAAGTCAAAAGACGAACAGGACGTCCCATTCTCTTACTGATGGATAATGCGCCGGAACACTTCAACGCCTTCGAACACGACAACATCCGCGTAGTATTCTTTCCTCCAAACTGTACCAGCTGGAAACAGCCTTATGATATGGGAATCATCGCTGCTTTCAAGAAACGATACAAATATTTATATTTCAAAGATATCCTTGACTTCTACGAGCTTGACGAGTAGTTAAAGCAACAGAAAAGAAAATTGGGAAAACGACTACGACGAGGTGCAGCAAGAGTTTCCTACGGAAATCCAGCGCACCTGCTGGATGCCCCAAGTTATGTAAAAGAAGCCTGGGATTTCGTTTCATCAAGCTCTATCAGAAATGCATTCAGTAAGGCGGAGCTCATGAACTTGGAACCGGAACTAGGGGCTGAGAGCGAAAATAACGTCATTGCCATTGAGTTAGCCCAAACCATCGAAAGCTTAAATTTATCGATCAACCGATCAGAACTGGAAGAATTTGTTCATATTGATGACGAAAGCAATGAAGAATATGCCGTAGCAGTGTTGGAAGATGTCGAAGAGCTATTGGAATCGATGAAGATAGCGATGTTAATCAACCAAAGCAGATTGTCGAGTCACAGGATAGAGTTGATTTTCATGGATTTGAGTCTTTGTATAAGTAAATTCTCGATATTGAGGATCAGTTGCTCTGTTTTAACGTTCAAACAGAAGCCAAAGAAGCATTCGACGATCTCAAAAAATCGTTTGAAGAGTTCCAGGCCAAGGTCCGAACAGTCGTCTTCAAAGCCAGACGCAAAAAAAACCAAAACTTGCGCCAGATGACGATTCATGATATGTTCCACTGAAAAATGTTGATCCCTAAAAATTTCGTCATAAAATGCGTATTTAACCGGGATGTGTACTTAAACAGGTGCGTACTTAAGTGGGAGGCTATTGTATATATGTTTAGCCAAGATTTGTTATTATGTGTAACCATTAGGTTTAACCAAATTTTAACCATTAGGTTTAACCAAAGTTTAACCACTAGGTTTAGCCACTATATATGTTTAGCCAAGACTTTGTCATTACATTTAACCAAAGTTTAATCACTAGGTTCAGCCACTATATATGTTTAGCCAAGATTTAGTCATTATGCTTAATCATTAGGTTTAGCCAAAGTTTAGCCATTAGGTTTATCAACTATGTTTAGTTATTATGTTTAATCAAGGTTTAGTCATTATATTTAGCCACTAGATTTAGCCACTAGGTTTAACCAAAGTTTACCTATGAAGTTTAGTCATTAGGTTTATAAATTAAGTTTAACCATTATGTTTAACCACTACATTAAGCCATTAAGTTTAACCATTTGATTCAACCATTATATTTAGCTGTTAGTTGTCACCTATGTTTAACCATTATGTTTAGTGATGTGAAAAAAACATGTGAAATAAAAAACTTAACACATGTTGTACACCTTTGATGGTGTAGTCCATTGGTAAGGACTCAATTTATCATTGTGAAGGTCTACGGTTCAATTCTTAATACTTGTGACCTATATACATGTTTAAAGGGTTAGGGTAGGTTAAGTTAAATTAGGAAGGTTAGATAAACTAAATTAGGTTAGGTAGGTTAAGCTAGGCTACCACCTACTAAGTGCCTTTTTACGACCTATTTAAACCTATATACAACCTACCTACCTACCTAAACCTACATCTACCAAATAATAATAATAATAATCCAAAAAAAATTGGATAGAATTTGACCAGGCAAATGGTCCATTGTCCAGTAGTCAAATGACAAGTCAAATAGGCTAATAGTCTACTAGTTAAAAAAGCCACCCCTAGTCATGTAGGACATGGTCAAAACAACTTGTCCAAATTGACAAGATGGTTTTTTTGACAACTATTCAAATGGGGTCCTTTTTACTAGATTTTTTAATCAAAATAACATGTTTTTGTAGTAGTGTCCTATTTGTGATGTTGTTGGTGGTCTGAGTTTTATTATGGAGAGGACTACCAATAAATCCCTTATTGAGTTGGAAGACAATGTTTTTAATGAGTTGTTAGAAATTGAACTCCATGAGTAGAAGGATCAATTGAAGTCTATATTTGTCCCTATGTTGTTGGGCAATTTAAATTTGAAGTTTATTTCTAGTCATGTGTTTAGTAACTTGTAGATCTACCGAATACAATCAATTACATGGTTGACTAGAACAAATGTGTTTATTCTTTGGCCAATTGCAAAACTACTAGTGGTTATGTTTTTGCCACTAGTTCTACTAGTGGTTCTACTTCTGCTAGTGTTTCAACATTGCAAGATATTGAGAATCTTGCTTGAATAATGTGCTTCTATTGGCATTCATGTCAACCTATAGTTGATTTTTTTGTTCATGCTTGTTATGGGATTTATCTTTTAAAGTTGCTTCAACTCCAAAGGCAATGATAGTTGTGGATTTGGTGGAGATAGTTGGTTGCTACATTATAGAGATGTTAGTTCTTTCCAAATGGATTTTGGCATTTTTTTGGTTGTGGACTTTAAGGCTTTGATAGACTTGGTACTTTCTTTGATGGACTTGAAATTTAGTTTTAGTTTTGATGGACGTGATTTACAATTCAAACTTTGGAATTCACAAATTGAGTTGCCATGATTTTTTTCTTGTGTTGATTTTTCACTATCATCACTTTTTTAAGTTTTTTTTAATAAATGAATTCTCATTGTTTTTTGTTTTGTACTGAGTTGTTTTTGTCTTGTTTTATTTTGTTTTTGAATTTAGTATGCAGACCTTTAAAGGAAAATTTGAAAAACAGGACCTTACAAATTTGGTAAGGTATCGTTCACCATTGACTTTTGTAAGGTACTATGAGAAATTATGCTTCAAAACCAACCAGAATAAACAAAGAAATAATCTCTCCAATACTTTAAGCCTCATGAAAAATTCTGAATTTTGTCATATATTTTGCTATTTTTGGAACCCCACAGTTCAGGGCCAGTACACTTAAGATTTTGAAAACTTGCACAGGGAGCCTTTGGAACCTCACATGATGGAGCCAATGGACTCAGAGACTGAAGCACCTTTGTGTGGAGCAGCCTTTTTTTAAAACTGGTGATGTATCGCCACAATGTGAAATTTAAATGTTTAAGAAAAGTCATTTTGGAGATTTCCAGTCACGAGAAGTGAGGAAAAACAAGTGAAAATCACCAGATTCATACATGTGGTTTTTCATTCTACAGCGAAACATATGGAAGCATGATTAAAGATTTGTACTTTATTTCTGATTTATAGCCAGATTTGGCTAAATCTTCCTAGAGATGATTGTCACTTTTCCTACATCTAGCAATGAATGATCACTAGTTTAGCTTCAAACAGAAATTCCTTAAAAAAAACACTAATGTGGAGGACCCCAAAATGCAATTAGTTATACTTTAAGATTATGCTCTTAATACCCTTTAGTTCTGTTAAATTAATGTATTATGTAGAGATACCAATGTTGAGCAGTTAATAGAAATGGCACCTTATAATCGAAGGTCCTTTTTGAAATATGTAAACATGGTTCTCAAAAATTTAAGAACCGCTCAAATTAACCTTCTATAAAATTGCTGGTTATTTCATGAAAAATATCAGTCCTTTGAGGGGCTTGCAAATACCAAAATTGGAGTTTCTTTTGACTCTAAATTTTTTTTTCAAAAATCTGGAATTGGAGCTTCTTATACTGGGATTTCGTATATTTCATGTTTTCAACCAGCATGCTGCATCCAGGATAATCAGTTTTCTCCGATGTAATTTCTTCATATGAATGAGCCCCAACTTTCTTGGTGGTGGCTGTAGTTGGAGTCTTTGAGAAACTCGACCCTCACCCGCTACTTAGGACTCTTCCACTCATTATCACATCCAACATAGAGTGTTTCATTGCTTCCTTGGCCCACCCACGGATGAGAGATGAGACCATTTCCAATGGCACCACCTGGGGCAAACCATTATGGCCAGCCAAGGAGAAGAAGTTATTTTATTGACCATGCCTTGGTAGGCAAGTATATTGTGTTTAGATTCGTTATAGAGGATAGTAGGTTAAGGGATTTTGGCCCCTAGGTAATCATAGGTCTATTTTTATTTGAGAATTTTTGAAAGGTGCTATTTTGGCTTGTGTTGATTCTTGACATTACTAGTTATAGAGTTATAACATACTGAAGGATTTTGGTTTCTTTTAGAGTATTTTTTGAAGATAATATTTTTTGCATGCTAATATTTGAGTTTCATTAATTCTTCTTTTTGCATTAAGATACTTTTTAATGTAAATGGCAAGGCCACGGTGTGACACACCCCTTGTTTGCAATGGGCCTGGGTAAAACCATTGTATCATGTAGAATTTTATAGGTTCAAACTCCAAACCTATTTTCCCACAATTAAAAGGCTGTACTTGATCCAAAGTAAAGTGAGGACACTAGAGTTCAGTAAAGTCACTCTGTCTTCACCCTGTCTTTGGGCCTCCTTTCATACCCTATCCTCTCTTTGAGTGAGGTCCGCAAAGCAAGGAAATTTTATTAAATCTGGGTATGAAAGGCTGAAACTCAGCATTTAATGCACATGGTTCGAGAGTAATTATAGTAAACCTACAAGCAGGAGCAGTGAAAAATATGTAGCAGCCCGGGAAGCGCTCAGGAAAAAGGAAAGAGGGGGTCAAAACAGGATGAAATTCAGTTTACCACAAAAAATTGGTGCTGAGTTTCAAACCCCCCTTATTTGCAGGTTTAAAAAACAATCTCACCCGGTTTTGGACCAAACTTCTTGAGACTAAGCTGAGAGGTCAATCATTCCAATAGCATTTTTTTTTGCTTGTAGGGTGTTTTAAATGCATGGTTAACGAGGGCACTGGGAAGTTCTATGTCCTCACTATCTAGGCACCACTAGCCTAGCACATTCATTCTTGTAGAACAAAACAAAAGGTGTTGGCACCAGTTGCATGAACTTGGCCCATGAACTTTACGTTGGTTTACAATATTGTGCCTGGGGGTGTTGTACCAAGCATTGAGCTGTGGAAGAAAAGAAATCAGAATCGAAGGCTTTAAGGTTTAGGGTTAGTGTAGAAGAGAATTGGGTTAATACTTCAGTGCTGCTATGGAATAGCAGTGTTGGCCGGTTACCTGCTTGGGTGGGTAAGAATCACCAGTTCTCACTCCCCATTAAGTAGAACTAGTGAACTAGAACTGGTTTCCAGAACTGGAGTCGGAATTCAAATTTTTTATAATAAAGAACATGACCCATATATGGCTTCTATTCATGTGTCAAACTAGGACTGGAACCAAGATACATGTTTTTTAAATAAACAAGTGACTAGAACTGGGGCTTAGTTTGGAATTAACCAGCAGTTTATTGTTAGTTCAGGTTCAAGTTAGTAAGAACCAGACAAAAACCCCAGACCAAAACCAGGTCTGATTTTCAGAATCAGAACCTGAATTTGAAATTATTTTGAAGAACTGGATGCCCAATACCATTTGTAGGTGGACCCAAAACCAAGACAGTTCTAATTTTTATTTTTTAGATGTGAAAGTGGAGGTTCTTCATAAAAGTAAAGAACTGCCCAACATGGGTATGTAAGCCTTTGCATGATGTCAACACGGGCATCAAAGACCCTGGTTTAAATTTAATTTTAAGCGGTACCAGATGAGGCAATATCACCTGTGTAATTATATTAGTCTTGTAGGAACACGAAGTAATATCAAATACATACCCTAAAATACTAAACATGTTCATGATATAAAACAGAAATTTAAAAAAAAATTAAAAAACCCTATAACTGGTTAGTAATTGGTAGGATAGCTACTGGTTATCAACCAATTACTTGATAACCTATCTTTATGTATAATCAATGGGTATTACTCAAAAAATATTCATAACCTAACCAGCACCCAAATGTTTATGAAAAAAAACCCTACTCACAGAATTTATGAAAAAAAAAACAATAGCCAGTTAACAGTAGTACATTGCTGCCTCATGAAAACCAAAAATCAGTCTCCTACCCCATTCCAAGACAAAGCTGGTATTTTCAAGACAGTGTTGTGTGGGTATTCTCAATTTTATCTCATATGGTTTGTCCAAAGTTCTCACCTATATAATTGAGCCAAATTACAGACTCTGCATCCATACATGAAAACTTATATTAAATGGGAAGTTTTCAAATGTTCAGTATTTTTTTAAAAATTCTTGTGATGAGCCAATCAAATTGGCTAATTGTCAAAACAAAATGAAACAAAAAAGAAAAGAACTTGGGAGGCACCCATTTACTAATAAAACTAACTAAATTTAGGGCTTAATGCATATTTACCCTAATTCTTACATATATTCAAGATTATGAATCAAATATAATTTCTCAAATATACATACCCTTTTGTTATGCATTGCACTAGGATATGTTGAATATTTAAAATAAATTAAAATAAACAATATACCCTATCTGCACTCAATGGATATATTTTAGTAAAAGATATACTGCACAACACTGGTTCAAAAGTCAACAGACCAACATTGCTACACTTCATACTTCATGTATGAGTATGAAACCAAAGTATGAAACCGACACATGTGGCATTTACCACCAAGAAATCAACATTTTGAACCATTAAGTTTCAAACCCAGACAAAACCTCTAGTTTCCATATGGAACTTGAATGGAGTAAGGCAATGGAGCATGGTTTTATGCAACTTGAAATGAGAGATTTTGCTGAAAAGGGTTTGCTGGAGAAGCTCCTTTGGTGATGATCAATTAATTTCTCACTCATCTCACTTCTGTCAATATTCAGTTTTTTTTCACAATGTCATGATAATATGTACCTTACTATTTCTTCAGGATTGTTTTCATTCTAAAATGTTCATGTCTCTTTAATATGCTCATTAAGAAATTTCATTCATCTTTGTTCCCACATGTTGTAACAATTCTTCCTTGGATTACATTCAGATTTACAAATTGCTATTATGGAAGTTAATATTTCCAATGTACCGGGTATCATCATCATCATCATGGTCATGGTAGATCTTTTGCACAAAGATTTTTGATATCTTGGCATGTATCTTGATACATATCACAAGTGATAATAAAAAGTTGTGAAACAATGGTTTCAAATCTGCTAATGAATTTTTTTTGGTTATATTTACAAACTGCTTATAAAATTAGAATTGCATCTATATCATTGCTGTAAACTCCTTCAAGCACAAGGTCACAGGAGCAGTCCTTTTAATGAAGAAAATCAAAATTTGACATGATTTGAACGCACTTTAAAACTACATATGTTATGTAAGTTTTTCAAGTAGAAGTTGTCGAACACAAGTGTATAGTGTGCCACAAGTTACAACCCCCCAAGCAATCATATTATGTTCTTTCAACCAGTTTTGGGCAGTTCTCTCTATTTCAAACCTGGAATCGACATGTACAGTTAGGGTATATATATATGCATACCCTTGTCAAACAACAATTCTCAGAAATTAACTGAACTGATTCTGACTATTGAGCAACAGTTTTCAAAAATCATGGAACCGGGGTTCTGAAAAATCAAATAACTAGATTAAAAAACCTACCCTAAATTGCCTATTCTTTGTTGGTATTTTCATGAAACCATAAGTTCTTAAAATTTTCAAACACCGGGAAGCATATGTTATTAAAACAAAATCATAGAACCACACAAAACCGTTTTCAAACTTGTGCCAAGGAGGATTGCTACCCTAAAAAAAATTAAAAAACCCTCTTTAGGCCTCCACCATGTTGAGATCATTGTAATTCATAACAATGCATGAAATTTTTGCAAAGATTGGAACTTGAGAACAGTTTGAAAGCAATGCTTTTTATATAGAACATTGTGATGGTGGAGATCATCCATTAAAAAAAAACTTAAGCCAAAGTTTACACTATTGGTTGCCTACTTGAACATGATATTAAAATCTGGCAATTTTTCAGGTTTTTTTTTGGTGAAATATGGCAATATGAAATTCAGGCAATTTTTCATCCTTTTTTCTTTTTACAAGTGAAATTTCTCGAAAAAGAGAAATTAAAAATTAAAAATCTGAAAAAAGAAGTGATTTTTGAGGTTTCAGTCACCAGAAGTGAGAATTTTTTTTAAAAAATTGCCAGATTTACATATTTGATTTTCATTGTGTAGCCAGAAATATGAAAGGATAACTAAAGATTAATACTTTATTTCTGATTTATAGCCAGATTTGGCTAAATCTTCCTAGGGATGATTGCCATTTTGTCTAAGTCTTCTTTCGATGATGGACATTGCCACTTTGACTACAAACAAAAATTCCTAAAAAAAAACACTGATGTGGATGTCTGCACAACCGGGTATCAAAATTGCCACTATATCCCCACAACATTGTGGGCTAAATTTTCTAATCATGATGGTTTAGAGCCAGTGCTGGATTCCATTTGGTGTTGAAGTAAGATAGAGACTGGAAGTAGGACACAAGTTAGGCAACATTGAAATCGCCTCAAAGTAACATGGACATACCATAAAACAAGCTAATGTAGTGCATTGGGTTATATCTGAGTGTGTTGAGAAATTGATTTCCCTTGAATATAAATTTCTCACATTTATCTCAAAGATTTAAAAATGTGGCATGTGTGATCCAGTGTTTTTTTTTGTGGCGAATTTTCACCACTTGGCAACAAAGAAAAAAGGGCTGACGAATCTAACAATGGGAATCTTGGGAATTTTTTAAAAACTTCACCATATCTTGAAAGAAAAAAAAACTAGAAGTCACCAAATTTACACAATGTGTTATTGTATGTTGTCAAAACTAGGCAGGATTCTAAAAAAGATCTACTTGTCCACCAGGACACAGTTGCCGTTTACTGCTAATTAATGCTAAGGATCCTAGCCAGCACACCTACTTGAGGAATTTGAAAAAAAACCTTGGTGTGATCCTAATTTCCACCTAAAAGCCTGGAAATTGTTAAGTTAAAAAATTATGAAAAAGACTTGGAATCAAGAGATTAGGATTTTATTATTATGATTATTAATTGGCACCTTCAAATTGTTTTAATGACCCAAAGAGCAAAAAAAATGAAATTGGTTTTGTTTTAACTATCACTAGTGTCTAGCATGTGCCATTGGCCTAAGTGTTCAAACAGGTTAGCCAACTAAATTATGAATTGGAATTTTGAATTTTTATTGAATTTCCAATGAAGAAGACGACTCAAAATTTGATAGGTCTAAAAGTTTTAATTCAATCACCTCCATAAAATCCTAGACTCATTAAGCACTTTCCAACAATTACCAAAAGTGTGCCCCTAATTTCACCTTTCACCACAAGATATGGGGGGAGCACCTTCCCATGTTCTTCATATGTTTAGGAAAAGAAATTGTGTTCAAAATATCATATACAATTATTCAAGGATTGTGCTGTTGGCAACTTGGCCCAAGTATATCAAACCTATAAGGTCATTCATCCCAATACTATTCTGGTTGAAATGAGCTTAACTTCAAAGTTATTCGTGAAAAAACCATATAATAGTTAAACTATACATTTCTAGAGAAGAAAAAAATCACTGTGAATTGAATAACTGTTGCTCCATTTGTCTAAAAATTGGGAAACTAGAAACATGCACATTGCCTTGTTGAGGGCTTCCTAGCTGACTGAAAGGTTTCCAATGTGATCACAAGTTCACACAAACTAACACTTTTCCTAATGTAAAGACAATTGCCCTTATAAAATGAAACAAAAATTTAAAAGAGTTCTAATTGGTTTGATGGACGTTATCCAGGATAAAAGTAGCACTGGAAAATTGGAAAAAGCAGCAGAGCTACCTATTCATCACCACAAATTCCGCATGTACAAAGTACCCATCAAGACAGAATGTGCACAACACTCCAAAATAGAGCTCGGCGTGACACCTATTCCTGACAGAATCATGCTACTAAAATCGATAGAATCTTGAGCTGACTAACTAGTGAAATTATGAACCTGGGAATTAAGCTTCAGGCCTACATTGTTATAATGTCACACTCACAGGTTCGAATGTTGTAAGCCAAGTGATTTGAATGAATTCACTGGTTTCGAATGTTGTAAGCCAAGTGATTTGAATGAATTCACTGGTTTCGAATGTTATAAGCCAAGTGATTTGAATGAATTCACAGGTTTCGAATGTTGTAAGGCAAGTGATTTGAATGAATTCACAGGTTTCGAATGTTGTAAGCCAAGTGATTTGAATGAATTCACAGGTTTCGAATGTTGTAAGCCAAGTGATTTGAATGAATTCACAGGTTTCGAATGTTGTAAGCCAAGTGATTTGAATGAATTCACTGGTTTTAGTAAATAAGGATTAGTTGAAAAATAATGAATTCAGTGCTCTGGTCTAGTGAATGGGGACTTCTGAACTGCACCCACATTTTGTCTATGCCATCAGTAAAGTACACAAAAAAAAAACAATATGGTCAAAGAAGAGGAAAAAAAATACTGAAATTAATATTCAAAACTGGAATTGTCATCCTAGTCATTCGTGCTTTAAATCCGTTCGAAGCCAAAGTATAAAGTTAACAGATTAATTCCACACCATAACTCCTGCATTGCAATTGAAGGGGCTGGCAATTGTTCTGGAATCTGGATCTGGAAAATAGACTACCTATAGCCGGAACTGCCATCTTCAAATTTAGAAGCTGCAGAGATCTCCATAATTAAGCTGCAAGTTTTCGTGTGGATGGACGGCCGGCAGCATGGCAGCAACAGCACGAGTGCAACAACACCCTACCGGCAGATCGATCCATGACACGACCCTCCAACTACTATGCAGTAGCCTATAATAATATAGTAGCTTCCTGTCGAAAGAAAAAACTTCATATAAACCACAATTCTATGAGTGCAGCTAAGTGAGCACTAGTAATAAGAGATCAGAATAAAAGTTGAAGAAGGAAACTGATCATAAAAGATCATTCATGCAAACAGATACCCTAGTAGTACTCTACCGAAGAGATTTGTTCTGGAAATGTAGACTACGACACGAAATTTCGCTCCTGTTATAATACATGTATACAATATAACTAACCCAGTCACCACCCATGCACGAGTTGCAGACAACTTGGTTTTTTTTTGTTTCTATTCCATCGAATTTGGTTTGCTGAGAATATATATGTATATATATATACACAGAGCGCCTCATGAAGTTGACAATATATAACTATATCTATATTATGCGATCAGCTATTGACGAGAGCTATCTAATACTTGCTGCATGTATGCATGCATGGCGCGGGCGAGCGTCCAATAACCAATGCATGGATTAACGACGTGCTTAATGATTATTAGTTTTCGAGATCTTCTGAATTAAGCTGCTCTGGTAAAATTTGGACAGCTGGTGGAGTTTTAGGATAGTTTTTAAATCTCTTTTTGTTGAAGTTTTTCGAACCGCGACTAATCGTTTTTCTCTGGAGCCGCATGTTTAAGCTCCAATTAGTAGCTCATGAGCCTCGTGCTTATAGCTCGCCAATCTCGATTCATGGCTACCATATGATCAACGCTAATTGCAAGCAGCTCTTGTGTAATTGTTTCAAGCAATCAAATCTAAAATTATTTTTTGCGATAGGTAGGGGGTGGATTTTTTAAATAAAATAAATTCTCGAGGTTTGGTTCGCCTAGTCTATGTATGCATCGGCAATTTATTAGTAAATTTTGTAAAGAATTTTCTTATGTAGTCAGGAATGATTCATTTTGACTTTGCTCCTCATGCGGGTATCTAGCAAGCAGCTTGTTTTTCGTTGGCGTCGTGGATTGAGGGTAAAATTATTAAGCGGGGTCACACAAAAGATCAAGCAGCTGGGACCCTGTACATGACTTGAGGTAGGTGCGACCACCTCATGCGTAAGGCGTGATGATTGATCTTAGCGTTTACAAATCGAAGGCGTGACGAGTGCCGATTGTACGATATTTAAGACTAACTAGTACGCTTGTTCAAGTAAATATAAAAAGAATACGGACATTCAAAGCAAATATTGTGAGTTCATCGATTGCTTTCCGTAGAAAAAAGACATGTGACACATATCAATGTCATCCAGCTGATCAAGCCAAGTATATATTGTGTGTTCTCTCTAGCTAACTAGATCATCAAAAAAAATCCGTATAACTTCAACCGCAAATATATCATGCACCTGATCACTTGTCTTTGTGGTCCACTTAATTAATCATTAGCCTGAAATTGAACTAATTTGAGATTAACTTTGTATTATGGAAGGTGCCATTTGTGCCCCATGTAACGTGATGGTTTTCAATGATTTGCACAACATTCCAGTTGCATGTGGATTTTGCACAATGGGTATAAAGGATTTTGCACAATGGGCACATGTGAATTTTCAGAATGGACATACTGGATTTTGCACAATGCGCATACATATTGTGGGTTTTGAAGAATGGGTTAGGTCAGGTAGACTCATGACTCAGACCTATCCATTGTGCTTTGTTATAAAGGCACTAAAAAGAGGCAGAAAAGGCCACTTGAGAAGGCCATTACAGATCAAAAATCATCATGCACACACAATACCACATGGAGCTGATGGTCACTATGGGTGCTAAATTCTTAGATCTTAACTGTTTGTTCAAACTTGAATTCTTGGCCACTTGAATGATTCACTCGTTAAATCAAGTAAGTTACAACTGCCAATTTCATTATGGATCAGTTCTTATAGGTGCTATACGTATCTCCAGGGAAGACAAGTTTTCAGAACTGCAGCTTTTGAAGATGCTCTAATAATAACTGCTTGATTTGGTGTTTCTAACTTATGGCACCTCTTCAAAGATTTCAACTTTTTTTTTTTGGGTTCTTTGGAATATGCCAACAACTAAAAATTGGTATTGCGAAGACCCAAATTTGGACTCCAAGTGTTTTTTAAATCCATTTCAGAGTATGTGCATATATATATACATGTATATAAACATAATTCAACTGGCTTTACAATGTTGATACTTGAGACTAATTTTTTTATTATATAATAGTCCAAATGGAAATTATTGAAGCTTGGGTTCCTTAGAAGCTCAAACGGTTTGTCATTTTAGTCCCCACCCACTGTGCCCAAAAAGCTCGACTTTTGAACAACATTGCATTTAAATGTACAGCTGACTCTCTAACTGTGCAGGCCTTAAATGTAAAATGTAGGACTCTTGTAACTGGAGGGATGGATTCCAGTGCAGACTACACAGTACAAGTCTACCAAAAGTAGTCTTCTTAAACAGCAATACCATTACCATACACATATCTTTGTGGAGATTTTGAACGGTGCTTAAAGCTCCTCTGTTTTGCTGTGAACTTTAGCGTAATTGCAACAGACGCTACCAACAAGAAGAGGCGTATATATAGAAGAGCTCTAGACTCCTGCAGTCTGCAAAGTTCTCTAAAAACATAATTTGTTCACTTGTGCAAAAGAAACAAATTTGCAAAAATCCCAAAGAACAATTTGGCATACAATTGTATAAACCTTGTTGAATCCAATTTAGTCTAAGTGAAAAACTTTGCAAGGAAGTACATTTAAACATTAATTCTGCATTCTATGTCTAGTTCAAAATGTTGGTTCATTGGTGCCTGTTCAGGTGGGTTAGAAGAGGATGTGAGAACCCAATGACCACCAGAGTGAAGTTTGAACCAGTGTTGGGGCTGGTCTTTACTTTTTATGAAGAACCTCCAGTTCCTATTCTGAAAAGGAAAGTAGAACTATCTGGGTTTCACACATATAAATGGAACTGAGAATCTAGTTTGAAGTCTAGTTCTTCAAACAAATCAATGACTTGTTCCAATGGTGAAAATCAGACCCAGGTTTGGTCCAGTCTTTCTTAACCTTGATCAGAACCATAGTTAATTGTAAGTTAACCTCCAATTAAAACCTGGGTGCTAATCACTTTTTCTTTTTCAAAAATTTTGATCCCATTTCCCGTTCCATTTTCACACCTAAATAGAATCACGGGTTTGATTCTGGATCCAGTTCTTTAAGAAAACAAGGTGTGTGTCACACTGTGGCCTTGCCATTTACATTATTAAAAAGTATCTTTAAGGCAAAAGAAGAATTATGGAAACTCAAATATTCCATCATGCAAAAATATAATCTTCAAAAAATCCTCTAAAAGAAAACAAAATCCTTCAAGATGTTATAACTTTATAAACTAATCTCAAATTTCAACACAAGCCAAAATATCATCTTTCAAAAATCCTCATATAAAAATACACCTATTAGCTAGGTGCCAATATCCATCAAGCTACTATACTCTATAATGAATCTAAACACAATATCCTTGCCTACCAAGCCAATAAATTCAGGTTTTGGTTCCTCTTCCAATTCCAAAAAATCAGAACCAGATCAGTTCTTACTAAACACAACAAGCAATGCTCACTCTTCAAAGTGGATACCTGCCTAACATTGGTTTGAACCAATAGCCACCAACCCACCATCTAGGGTGGATGGATCCTGGGTAGGAAGGAAATACCTTTCCATTGGGTTCAAGTTCCCTAGAACCATAGTGGTAACTAAATTTGTGTTTTTACCAATGTTGGGGGTTTTTTTTTTTTATATGAGAACTGCTGGTTCCAGTTCTTTTCCCCACTTGAGAAAATTGACTTTATTTATTTATTTATTTAAAGATTTATGAGAATTGATGAAGGTATCATATTTTTAAAAACTTTTAATTGAGCCAATTCTCGAAACAAGGTGATTTTCACAAATGTGATAACAATGGGTTTTCATATCCAGTTTTCACAATTAGAATCTCAAATTTATGGGGAAGATATTGGGTGTTTGATGTATGAGGGTTTAGTGCTCACTGATGGATGAATTAAAACAGATTAGGATTTCAAGCTTGAAATTTTGGATTGAATTGCATCTTTACTTTTGAACTATTAAAAAAAATTGTAAAGCCCTAGTTGAGGCACCCATTAGGTCTTAAATCACTCAAAATGGACTAAGATATGGCGCTAGAACCAGAGAGAAGTCTAGAGTTTTTTATAAAAAAATTTGAAGGGAACTATCGCTCGTCCTCTTCCTCTGTTTTCTGCGTTGGTCTTTTATTTCTAATGCTCAAAGAACAATTCAAACCCAACAATTTGCATGCCCAGTGACAAAAATTGTAGTCACTTATTGTCCTACCTATGTATCTTTTATAAGATACATTAGCAGTGTGAAGACCAACATCACCACTGATGGAATTCATTCACAAATTACAATTAAGTAAATATGGGGCTATATGGGGCCTCCAAGATATAGGGTAGGGAACCTCATTGAGGCTCATCTCAGATTTGAGGGCCATAGGAGAACTTGACTAGATTTGAAATGTTCTTTATGGGATGGTGAGTTTGCTGGGTGTTGTTAGTTAGTTCACTCTGGCCTTCAAAATGGTGAGAGCAAGGCCAGAGAGAACCAACATGCACCACACCAATGCACCATCCATTGGAAGCCTATTATTGTGACTAAGTTATGAATGAACCCCAACTAAGTTAACATCAAGTTGCATCTTGGTAACCTACTTATAGTGAAGGATAGGTGGTGTAAGTAGCTAAGTAGGAAGGTGGTTACTAGGTAGTAGATGAATATAGATTATCAATTCATAGGTAAGGGCTAGTGGGTTGTTAGTAGGTAGGGTAGTAAAAATAGATGTCAAGCTAACCAATATGATTAACTAGGCAATTGAAACCCAATGGAAAAATGTTCCCTGTCCACCCATCATCCACCCATCATCCATCCATCCATTCATCCCTCGTGGTGTGCTTGTGGATATTGAAACACTCCATGTGAGGTGATGGGTAATTTATCCTTTTGAAATGTTGTACTTGAGCTTGCAGATCAAATGTGACATCATACGCTCCCATTGTATAATTTTGAAAAAGAAAAGGTCGGGTGATCTTTGGTGAACTTAAGAGTATTTCTATCACAGTATCTCATAGGCACTTTCATATATATTAAATCTGCATAGCAAGGTGGTGTAATATTCTTTGCTGCCTTATCAATTTGTCATTTATGGTGGAGGCAATATTCAACCCATGAATTCTTTGCTTTGAAATTGTTTTAAGAAAATTATTGGCCCAAGTATAAAATAATAATAAATATATCAATTTTGAAGTTATATTTTTAAAGCTTTACAGATTGGAACATCATGATATCTATCATTAAACTTTCTTTTTTTTTACTCGCCCATGATGAAGATGAATGAAAAAAAAAATTATTTTTTTACACATTTACATGTTGAGATTTCGAAAGGTAGAATCAATGTCTATTATTCTAACAAATCTTCATCATTTTTTTTAGCAAAGAAATGGAATTTTTCTGGAACTTTTTTTTTCCCCTAGTGTAAATTTGACTAGTTTTGATTATTTTTTGTTAAAGTTTTCCAGATAAATTATCTTAAAAAATGAAGACAGAAAATACTGGGTAGAATGAATCCTAAACTTAATAAATCAGCCACACAGATTTAACAAACAAATCTACTCAAAAGTGCACACAGATTATTATCCGAGTATCCGGGCCACTTCAGCAGTTCTCTGTCAAATAATTAATTTAATCCAGAATTTCTGGTTTGGCAGATATCTTTTTTATTTCTGAAAATTTCAACATATGTGTAATATATATATATATAGAATAAAATGCATCCAAAACCCTAAACCCTAAACCCTTAAGTGGTAGGTACCTGGTAAGGCCTAAGTGTAAAAGCCATTCCCAAATAATAAGGGCCCACTGCTTTGAGGCAAGAGCTGAGGGTGAACCTGAATTTTGGAAGTGCCTTGTTCCAAGGGCCTTACCTTGTGTAGAGTTGGATGTTTGGATTCTCCAACATGAATGTGTGAAGTTGATAGCAAGGTTGGTTCTTAGCATGATCATACATACGAAGGGAAATTATGTTTTTTTCATAATGTCCCTCCATATGCATGTAAAAACCCATTGTATAGAGGCCTACAATGTGCATGCACATAGAGTTACATTGCATGAATTATGGTGGTTGGCATTAACACTAGCAAATTTCCAAGAGGGCTTTAAATCAAATAAATCATAGATTGTTCACTTCAAAAAGCTTAGTTTCATTTTTGGTAGTACTTGGATTAGGTATATTGGTATACTAGAATGAGTATTGTAGAATCTAAGAATTTGAGGGACCGAAATGGTATAATAATAATAAATTTCTTGTGCACAAATTGTTCTATACGTGAAAGGTAATGCCAATTTTCAATATTGATACAAGTATTGGATGGAATTAAGTATCAAATTTTTTTCACAAGCACAAAATTAATTTATCAAAAACTCACATTCAACATGGCACACATCCATCCCACAAAACAAAGTTGAAATATTTAAGTTTGCTTCACTACGCTTCATGTTTTATTGTTTGTACATCTATCAAAAAGGTGAAAGAGGTGCATAAATATTTTATTCCAAATGCAAAATGGAAATAAATATAACACCAAAAACAAAAACATGTTGAAAGTTTACATTTATTTTAAGAGAATTAAAAAGTAATGTTCATGAATAAATCTACATGATTCATGGATATTCAACACCTAAATTCCAAAACTAAAGTCTTGTATTTATGGCCACTTCAATCAACATTCAACATCCAAAAAAACAATCTCCAACATGCTACAACATAATTGCCATGTTATTTTACACTACCATATTGTTTTTTTTTCCAAAACTAATACCAATTCTTGCAAAATCAATGACTCCAAAAACCTATGATTTTGAAATTCATCTTCATGTTTTTCCAAGAATCCATCCTCAATTACCAAGAAAACCCAACAACCCTTGTTTATAAGATGACAATCACACCTTACATCATTAGGCCAATTTTGTTATAGCATGACTAACCCAAATAAAGGTTTTCCATATGAACTTGACATCACCTCAAGCTTATGATCACACCACAAATGCTACAAATGTACGTTTCATCTCAATTTGTGAACAAGGAATACCCTAAACAAGGAATTGTTGCACAAACTTGGCTCTAGTGAAGGACCACGATACATTTGATCATCTTGGATCTAGAAATTTAAACACCTTCAACAACATGCGAATGAAGACCTGGTTGTCATAATCTTCCATCACAACCTTGGTTCTTTCAAACCTAATGTATTCTTTGATGCACTACATTCCCCTATACATAGGATCCAACATCAATGGGCCAACATATTACATGAATGCATGTTTCATCAAGGGCAATAAATACACAAAACAATCAATCCTTACATAAAAGATCTTGAAGGTTTGAATCAAATTTTACACATTACAAGGGAGGAATAATGTTGTTGTTCAACAAGAACACTACCCATTAAACTTCAAAAAAATGGTTAATGCAACATGTAAGGCATTTTTCTAAAAAACAATAACCCTTTCATTGATTTAAATTGCATTGATGAACCAAAATGACCATTTAACATATGACCCATGTAGGCCGATTAGGAACACAAAGTTGCAAATGAAGTGAATGTTGACCATAACACAAGTTGATGGATAGAACATATTCCAAAGTCTCTAAAAACAAGATCATTTTTGAAGTGAAACAAGTCTTAACAATGGAGGTTTTAATTTCAACTTTCGCAAATTAAGCATTTTCAACACATGCAAGGTCCCATTCCTACCTAGTTTTATTGGATTTCTTGGTTTAATTCATACTTTGCTACAACAATGGCTATGTTTATTTCAAAACATTTCCTTCATGACAAAATAAAGATTTTTATTTGTTGTAGCATAGGGCAAAAACATAGTAAAATAGACAAAAAATTCATCTACCCAAAACCAAGTTACAATTTTTCACACAAAGACAAGAAAGTGAACTAAAAACTTTTGTAAGTATAAATATAAAACCATTAGGCTTCCATTAAGTTTGTGGTAAGTTGAATAAAAAATTTGAAAAACTTTAGTATCATAAAGATAAACAAGTAGTTTTGTTCAAATCTATGCTTACATTAGAATTTCTATATATTATGACTATAATAATATGCACAATTTGAGAGTACACAAGGATCTTTTATGCTTCCATTAATTTGGAAATATGAATAAATCAACATTTCATTTACTTGCAACCTACTTTGTAAAACATAAACATCTTTGCAAGTATATGCATTTTTAAATATCTATTTAAATGCATATTAGAGATATGGTTTGTAAATTTTATTTTAACAAAGTAAAAGATTATCTTCATATTAATCATCAAATAAAATAATTTTTTACTTTCAAAACATCAAAGTTGATTTATGGCTTTGTCATCTTTTAGGACAAGGAACACAAATTGTCTACTTTACCATGTTTATGCCTGATACTAACAAACTTTTTACATTTATGTGCCCAAAACAAGCGCTTGCATAAGGTTTACACATGAAATAATTTTAGACAAGGTCATCACAAGTGTGTGCAAGTTTTTACCTTCATCCTTCACATAAGCAAAAAATTTATTGATAATATTCAACTATGTTACAAAGGGCTTCACTTGTCCAACCAAAATTGTTCCTAACGTCTTTCAATGTGGCATAGTACTCACACCTTAAAAATTAAACTCACAACTAATGCAAAAGTAGTGAACCACGTCCCAAACATCCACAAATTAAATGTAATTATAACAATTGTGCTTACTACAAGAGCAACCTAAACACATACCTTTCCATTGTTTTGGCTAGCATTCCAAGTATATGGCATTCCTACACAAAACTTTGTGGAGAGGAAATTACACCTTCCCAATCTACCATATGAATAATTGCAAAAGGAATGGCCTTTTTATAATAGATAAAACTTCATTCCCCTTTGTTACAAACAACACCAAATCTTCAACATATTGAAAATCTTGGTCATTTTTTTCTATAAGGATTGTCACTCCCAAAATCTTGAATTATGGTAGAAGGGTGTACCACCCTTCACTTTTTCCAACTTTGACATTTAACATGGTTTTTATGACTACATAAATAATTACAAATTTAATTATATATGCAACTAATCTATTAGGTGTGTTAGTCTAGTTGTTTGGTTAGGTCCTTGTTAATTAGTGATAAACCGAGTTAATTTAGTTGTTTGGCTTTTTATCTCAAACCAATTCAAGTGGGAACAAGGTTTGGGATATAATCACAATTCATTTGATTTCAAATCACTTTTGGTGATTTGAAATTCCAAAACACATGTTTGTTGGTGTTACAATTATTTCATGTTATGCAAGTTTCTTTGGTAGATTTTTTTGGGTTTCGCTTTGTGTTTTATAGGCTTGGATTCTTGCACTGTTGCAAATGAGTCATATTTTGGACATGGTGTACCATTTAGGGTATTTTCATGTTATGTTTTCTATGTGTGGTGAGAGCGATAGTTGTAAGTGTTGACATAAGAATGCACGACAAGTCATTTCCATAACATTAGTCACAAATACCATTAATGACTATGTTTCCCATGATTATAGTCATTCCAAACACAATCATGGAGGAAATATCTAACAACCCATATCAATCGACATTGGTCACTGGATTCATTTATTAGATGTAAATTTCCAAAAACCATTCCTATGAGATGCCACCACATGAAAGGCAATGGCTTAACCTACCTTACCTACTAGCTGACCCATTGACATGTATAACATATTTACCTACCTAAATAGGTAGGTACATAATAAAATGTATCTAATTTAACCAAAATGAATGCAAACAAAATAACATAAGTTGACCTTGCATACATGTTATTATGACATATTGCTTAAATTGATTATTTAATAAGCAATGAAAGTGTTTGTTAGGATGATGTGGCAAAATGCAATTTGTTATAGAATGTGATGGATTAAAAACCCATGATGTGACCAAAACTATTCATTTTTTAATCATGACAAGGTCAAAGCAAGATAATGTATACCAAAAAAGTAAATGTCTCCACTTTAACCCTATGCCTTTCATATAACTACCATAAAGTAACATCAAATTAGGTGAAAGTATGTGTCAAGTAACATTAGTTGGCTCTATTAAGTTTATAAGAATCTAATTCTAAAAAAATTAAAAGTAAATGAATTTTAAAAGTAGATTAAAAAATAGATTTGAAACTAACTAAAAAATATGTATTCAAACCTACTTTTTAATTTGAAAAATTAATGAAATTGATATGTAATAAATTAACAAATGAAAATCAACATATGTTTTAACAAGTCATAAAAAAAAATCTATTTCCTTTTGTAAGAACCTATTTAACACCTACTTGAATCCAAAAGCCCACAATGAGAAATAGATGTCAAAAGCTACTTGTATTTTGAAAACCTACTTAAAACCTACTTTTATAATTTGAAATATGAAAATCAATGCACATTAGGGTAAACATGTATCATATTTAATCATTGAATCATTCATAGTTAACAACTTGATTATGAAATCATGTGTGAGTTTTTTGACAAAATTACAATCACTTTTTATAGTGGACTTTTGAATTTCAAAAATAAAAACTTATATTTTTATTAGAAAAATTTCAATTATTATTTTGACAAAAAATTCCATTCCAAATTTCATTCCAAATTTCATTCCAAATGAATGGAGTGACTAAACATGTCATATGTTTTATTTTAAAGGATTCATATTCAAAATGTTTCCCTTGAATTTAACCTTAACCAAAACATTCTATAGACTAATTACGTGACCAAAATTGGCTTTTATTTTTAGAAGTCCTTTTTAGTTTTAATTTTACTTTGTTTTGATTTTTTCCCCAAACTAAATTTTTTGAACAATTTACCTGGGCTAATATTAATATGAATTATTCATCACATGATCCCCACTTAACTAATGGTACCACATTACAATACCAATTTAACATTTTAAATTAGATTTCATAAATGAAAACACACTACAAGGAACCTTTATTATGCATCAATATATATTTTTCTTGGTGGTGCATTTTTTAACTTTAACAATGTCAATATTAAGAAGAATTTTCATAATTTTTTTCGTAAATTATCATAACCCAAAACATTTTAAAAGTCACTTGATGAAAAAATTAAATTTATTGAATTCATTTTATGTGATGCCAAAATAAATTTGTCTAAAGGAAATTACTTCTAGTTTTTTCCAAATTACATGTAAAAAAATATAAGGTGCACAACTTAATGAAAAAAAGGAGATTTTATAATTCATTTCAATGTACATAGGGTGCCACGGATTGGGTTCTGAAAATATATCTAAAATATACCTTAAATGTTAAAAAAATTCATCAAATTTTTTGTAATATTCTACTACTTCAAAATTCTACTACTAAAAGTATACCCATTGTTCATTGAGTTTAAATTATTAAAAAAAATTATTGTTCCAAATGGTATATTACCTAATACTATTTTTTTTATTTCAAAATTATAAGGCCTAAACACCAAAAATGAAACGCAACATTAAATGCACAACCTTTTAAGGGCAAATATATTATACATCTTGTACCGTAAACCTAAAAGTGCCAAAAAATGGTCCTTATATTATGATTTCACCTTAGACTTTTTTTGGATTTTTCACATACTCCAAATGAACCGCTTATTATTGCACAAACCTAGGTGGCTTGAGCTAAAATTTAGCCTAACACAGCTTAACAACCCAATGACTAGAAGGAATCATGTCCTTTAAAACAATGACCTCTATGACTTTATGAATGATTATAGTCATAAAATACAACTTTGAATCTTACAAGTAAAAAAAGATAATCATAAATCTGTTGATTATGTCACTAATTGATGATACTGTTATAGATGGAAACAAAAAATCATTTATTTCATTGAATGTATTTCATCCTTATGACATCCATGAAAGAGGACAAAATGATGTGGAAAACAATGTTTGGTATTTTAATGCAACTATAAAATGAATAGAAAATGAACTTGACTTGGCAATTGTTATATGGCTACATAATGATTGAGATCTTATAATGACATGGATAATGAAGACCTAACATTTTAATGCAACTATAAAATGACTTAAAAAATAAACAACTTGGCATTTGTTCTATAATTACAAAATGACTATCACGTTGGTCCTAAATAGACCTTAAGTAACTTAGTAGTTTAAATAGGTTTATGTAACCTATAGGTGCCTATTTAAGCTAAATTATTCTAATAGCCCTAGGTGGGCAAAAGGTAGATTACATAACCCTATGATAGCCCCTAGGTAGTTTACATAGCCCTACAATAACCCTACAATAGCCCCTCGGTAACTTACATAACCTTAAATGGGCCTTTTATAACCTACATAACCTATAGTAGCCTTTAGATAACCTACATAGTTTTTAGGTTAATTTCATAATCTTTAAGTAGCCCCACTTAACCTTAGGTAGGCTTACATAGCCCTTAAGTACCCTAAAAGGCTTAAATAACCCCTAGTAGGCCCTAAGTAACTTACATTGCCCCTATGTAAGCCTATGTTTTCCATAGGTAGGCACTAAGGTCACATATGTAACCCCTAGGTATGGCTTAGGCTATCTTAGCTTACTTAGTTTTATTTAAGCTAGGGTAAGTTAATTAAAGTAACTTGAGTATGTTACTTAAAGAAGATAAAAAAAAATGTTTATTAAAATGTTGTATTATGTTATTTTGAAAAAAAAAAGGTTGGTGCAATGGTTAAGAACTTGACCATTCAAATGGAAGCAAAAGGTTCATATCCTCATGCTTGCAACCTAAGGAAACCATTTAAGGCTACCTAGGTTCCTTGCTTAAGTAAGCTACTTAGGTTCCTATCTTGGTTTGGTTTTTTAAATTAAGGCCCTAAAAGCTTAACCTAGTAGGTCTATCCTAAGCTTCCTAGGCTAAGTCTAAATACGTCTATCCTAAGTTTCTTAGGCTACCTGTTTCAAATCATTCACTAAGGCAATAATAAGAGCGATTGAATGCCACCCATATTGTTGTGGTTTCATTTTATTTGTTTTCAAAAAAATCATGAAACTCCTAATAAGGGTGATTGGGAATGATGACCCATATTTTTGTGTGCACGGGTTTTTTTTAATTTTACCCCCCAATTTTGGGAAATAAAAAATTTGGCTGATTTTTCCCAAGTACTTTACACAATTAGTTGGAGTACACATTTGGGGGAAAAAAAATCCAAAAATTTCCCAGGCTTTTGGTAAAAAAAAGACAAAATTTCTCCCCAAAAAAACCACTGACTATGTTTTCATTTTGTTGGGTATTCAATAAAAAGCAAAGAAATTCTGAATGAAAAGAGTGGTTGTTGATAAGTTTGGACCACCTGCAGATACTGACATCAGGATATGCTAGAGGGCATATATATGTCTACAATTTAAAGTAGGGTTCCAAAACTTGTGTATGGTATTTTGAACAAACACTAGTACATGCACTACCATAGATACTCTAGGGTGGGGTGTGGCATGACAACAATGAGCAACACCAAGCAAAGTTCCAAGAGGAAGAAGAAGAAGACATCATTTGCATCTGCCCACAAATGTTCTTCTATGAAATCCTCAAGTGGATGAATGACCTTGATTGTCCTTTATCTCATGGAACATCTTTCAACAAGGGGTTTGTGTGTCACATTGTGGCCTTGCCATTTTACATTTTAAAAATTAGTATCTTAAGGCAAAAAAGAAGAATTATTATGGAAAACTCAAATATTTCACCTTGCAAAATTATAATCTTCAAAAAAATTCTTCTGAAAAGAAACCAAAATACTTCAAGATATCATAACTCGATAATTAATCTCAAGTTTCAACACAAGCCAAAAATATCATCTTTCAAAGATCCTCATATAAAATAAGACCTATTATTACCTAGGGGGCCAAAATCCATTAAGCTACTAATATTCTTTAATGAATCTAAACACTAACAATATCCTTGCATTGGTAGGCAAGGCCAACAAAGCCACGGGGGACTCGGCAGCAACAAGTTCCCCCATCACAAATCCCCCAATAATATGAGCCCCGAATAGGATCGGGGTATGTATGAAGTAACAAAATCTTTCTACATTTTGACTTAGGTCGCGATATCCGTGATCTTGGGCCCTTTTTTTTTGGCATCAAACAAGAAAATGACAAAGCAAGAAAGAAATAGATGGCCCCCCTTCTGGACCTTTCTATTTTGGGTGCCAAGAGCGAAACTAGTGTACAAGGACACAATACGGCTCATGTGTGGATTTTATCACATCATATATGTACCTTTGAAAAGCTTGATTATTGCTCTCTACATCTGATGCCGTTTCTCTTATATCTTACATGCTAACTAAGAGTTCTACATGACTTTGTGACTGGGTGATCACTCAATTAGGTTTAGGCTTGCCGAGGGTTTTTTTCAGCTTTTTTCATGGTTCATTTCTAATAAGTTCACCATAGTACATGGCAAGAGTTCCTAGCCCAGCTCAACCCTCTTTCTCAAAGGGCTACAAATGTTGCCTCTACAAATTTGCATATCAAACCCTTGTATAAAGCCCTTAATGCACCTTGGTTGTTGGTTCCCACTCTAGCTTTTAAAAAAACAATGGTTGGGTTTGATGCACCTAGTTGATTTTGTATCCCAAAACACTTACAAATTGCAAAGAGATTGTGAAGCGTGCTTTGAACTACTGGCCCTTTGGATTAAAATTGGGCTAGAATTGTCTGGACTAGAAATCAATTGTTTAACCCACTAGATAGATAACTACCTATGTAAGTGGGTAGGTACCATAGGTAAGTAAAAATGTAATTTTGGTAACTATTACTACGTAGGTAGGTGCTTCGTGGTTAATATTAAGGTGCAGTCACACTTGGTGCTAAGGACTGTAGTGTAAGTCCACTAACACCATGCTAGTGATTTAAAACTTAAACCTAGTTATGTTAAGCTAACATTCACTTAACATTAAACTAACACCCATTTCACATTAGGTGCCACCTAGGATGCCACCTAAATTTTCATTTAACACCAACTTAAAATCAAGTGTGAATGCACCATTATAAGTAGGTGGATGGCTGGTGAATAACTAACCAACCATTGTGGTTAGCTATGGGACAGGAATACAATCCATCACATCATCCATCGTGCATGGTGTGCTGGTGGGTGCCGGTTCACTTGCCAACATAGAAGCTCCCATTTGGAGTCAAGTTGACATAGATCATGGTGTTAAAAGAATTTTAGAGTTGGTAGTTCTCCATCCCTTTCCCAAAGGCTGGACAATGGACTCCATGAAATGGACTATATACATCAACCATGCTTAGTGAACACAAGCCTATACTTCTCCGTACATAGAGAGAACCCAAAGTAAATCCCATACTTGGGTCAATCGACATGGCAACAAGCCACCATTTTTCACTTTTGAGTTTTTCTTTTTTATTCTCAATTATTTGCGGCCCATCAAAAGGTTAGCCCGCATCTAACCTGAGTAGAGAGCCAAAGAACTAAAGCACAACCAAAGGATACCCAATTTCCTAGTTGGGCCCATTATCAATCAAAAGATACCTAATCTCTTGGTTGGCCCATTATCCACCAAAAGGTTCCCCCCGTACAATTCCCCTTGATATGTGTACAAAGATCGTGTTTGCACACCTGCCCTACAAATGTTAGGTCTTTGACGGCAACTTTAGTATTCTCATTAGGGTATGACCATCATTTCAAAAGTGCTCCCAAAAAGAATGTGAATCGCATTGAGTGATGTACATAAGATGCCATCCCCTCGATTCGTGGTCTTACTTACTATAACCAAATTTTTATTTTTTTATTTTATTTAATTTATTTATTTATTTTTGTTTATTTTTTTAAAAAATTATACACCAAGTGATTACACTAGATTTTGAGCGAATTCATTAATCACAATGAAAATTCACTGGTCTAGTAAACAAGGACTAATGAACTACACCCACATTTTGTAATAATGGACACAGATTATGCCCACCATTGCTCAACTCCACCACCAATCCTACTTAAAACTTTTAAAGCCTCCCACTTTAGTAATGGGGACTCCTCCTCTTGGGCTCTAGTTGAGTACCTCTTTTAAACCGGAAAGACTTTGGCAATGTGGGCCTTGAGTTGGGGACTGCAGTACTGGGTTGTTTCAATCATTATATCGTGTAATGCGCTGCACATTCTGCACCTATGGTCATACATTCCCTATCATTTAGGTCCGTAATAAGCAATAAGGTGTACATTCCCGTATCATTTAGGTCCGTAATAAGCAATAAGGTTCCAGTCGACTGAAGCCTGCTCAAATTCCCTGATGATAACAGTTGGTTACAGAATTGTTATATGAAATTTTCCAAGGCCTGTTCGATTAGGTTTTACAGAATTGGCACCCGTGCTGCTGCACATTCAGGACAACAATTAGAAAAAAAATTTAAAAGGGAGAATAAGACCTAACAAGGCTTAATGTAGCATATACATGTTAGAAAATGCCGGCCAATCGAGCCATGGTGGCTGATTCCGCCAATTATAACTGCCTGAAAAACTTATTGAATTTGCCAGGCACGAAATGTTCTTCATGGATGCTTTGAGTGAACAGCTACAGGAAAGGGGGCTGGGAGCAAACAATCAAGGCGATCTGGCCTCCCGCTCGTGTCCAGTATTTTTTGAAAAGCCCCAAGCCTCATCCCCCTTGAACAAAGAGGGGTAGGGGCTACCGCGTTTGTCTAAGCTGGCCATCCCTTTGCGGCGGCGGCAACCGGGGGGAAATTTTTGAGTCGTCAACACTTGAGAGCAAGGAAGTCAAAGAGTTGTCAAATAAAACAAATCCAAAGAACCTATCCACGCATTCAGGACACAAGGTGATCACATGCTTCCAGCCAATCATCTGGCCCACTCGGCACTTCCGGCAAAATGCACTTATTATAAACACACACACATACACACATAGACATATATACACACACAAAGAGATGGGTCGGTCGGTCGGTCACGATATGTAGGTACTCAGAAAAAAGGGAAAGAAAAAAGGGGGAAAAATAAAAAGAGGACTGTGAAAAGAACAGCCTTATCTCCAATCTCACATTTTTAGAAATGGGGGAAAAGGAAAAAAAAAAAGGTTTTACATATCTTGGCTTGATTGGCTAGCTTCTCAAAACAAGAGTTTGGGTTCTCGGGGTTTCAGACAAAAGACAAAGTCAATTGTTTATTTGCCCGAATCCTAACTCCCGTTTTTCCCTCTAAAAAAAGGGTGGTATAAAAAAAAGTGTTGTCCAGAAAATGTAATCAATCAACCATGGCCAAAAGCATACTTTTCTTCTTCTTGTTGTTGTACCTTCTTCTTCCCTTATTTTATGGGAAGTAGAGAAAATTGTGATACCTACTACTTTCCTTTTTAGCATGATACCTTTATAGCCCACTATTACTAACACAATGAAATTTTATTTTTATTTTTTGTCCGATAAATCTTGTCTTTTTCCACAAAAAAGAATTGGGCAATTTTGGTTTCTTACTCTTACTCTCAAACCAATTTTTCTATGTCAAAAATTTTGAAAACCAGGGACGAGTCACATTGTGACCCTGCCCATTTACATTAAAAAGTATCTTAAGGCAAAACAAGAAATTATATGGAAACTCAAATATTTCACCATGCAAAAATATAATCTTCAAAAAAAAATCCTCTAAAAGACACCAAAATCCTCCCAGATATTATAACTCTGTAACTAATCTCAAGTTTCAACACAAGCCAAAATGTCGTCTTTCAAAAAATCCTCATATAAAATAAGACCTACTATTACCTGGGGGGCCAAAATCCCTTAAGCTACTATACTCTATAATGAATCTAAAACACTAACAATCTCCTTGCCAAGGCCAATAAAACCTTGATTATTATAATTATAGATAATATATCTGTGATATATA
>Ga0209208_10002033_pt1 | contig 28897 bp, 17 predicted proteins | sample S1TSphfallax_3_FD_187694 | JGI IMG/M metagenome (GOLD analysis project Ga0209208, IMG submission 187694) | Host-associated microbial communities from peat moss isolated from Minnesota, USA - S1T2_Fd - Sphagnum fallax MG (SPAdes) (version 2) | ecosystem: Host-associated > Plants > Peat moss >...
ACATTAACCAACCTACCCTACTCAACTATTAACTACAATAATTATAATATAATACAATAATTATTAGTATAAATATTAATTTTAAATATTACTAATTATTATTATTATTTTTTTAGGCTAAGCTACCCTAATTTAACTTACCATAACTAGAAGTTACCGTTAATTAGCTTAAGGTATTATTAAATAATAATAGTAATAATATTTCTTAAAAAATTAATTGGTCTATCCTACAATTAGATATAGTTACAATAATTATAATTACACCAATTATTAATATAAATATTATTCAAAAAAATACTAAATGTTAATCATAATATGAATTATTATTTAGGTTAATGATTAATATTATTACTTAATAACTTTTTATGAGTTATAATATAAAATTTGAAAACTATGTTAATATAATATTTAACTACCATGTAGTAATTGCAAGTAAGTTGCAACTAAGATGTAAATAATTTTTATCCCATAATTTTTTTCCTATTTTATTATATATATATATATGTGTGTGTGTGCATTATAAGTTTTAAAAGACAAGTGGCATTGGTATGAACCAGTAAAAGTTGTTTGGCCTTAAAATTTAAACCCAAAAATAGGATAATCCCAAATTCCCTACCAATTGACCTATTTACTTAAGCTTAGTTACTTAGCTATCTACCTCTCAACCTAAATGTCATGTATCAACATCCTATGAACCCTAAATTGGACGATCTAAATTACATTAATAGAAATATTAAATATCAAAATGAACTTGCCACATGTCCATTGATGATTTGTTGTTAAAATGTTGTTTGACAATTTCATCTTTGATGGATAAATGAAAACTATGTTAACACATCATTGCATGTGTAGTTGCAACATAATTGTATCATAGTTACACAATAATTATAATGGTCTAGTTATAATGTAGTTGCAATAGTTGCAAATGTGTATGGTTCCATGTACAATGAGTTGCATTTGTTGCAATTCTTGCAACTTGTTCAATAACATTCATGTTGTAAAAATACACTTAGTTGCAAGTGGTTGTTGCAATTCAAAAACCTAGTTGTAAGCCTAATTGCAAAACACCTTATTTTTTCATAATGTAATAATTGAAATAATTCATTATAATAAATAGGTTTCCATTAATGTCTTAATATTTTTTTAATATCTTAGGTTATTTTACTATAGACTATTTTAGGTTATTCCACTTAAGGCTATTATAGGGATTCCATCGTAACCTATATAAAGCTATTGTAACCTAGGCTACTTTTGGTTATTCTAAGTTATTTCACCATACATTATTCTAAGTTATTCTAACCTTGGGCTACTTTAAATTAGTTTACCCTAGGTTATTATTTGGTTATTATATGTTATTCCACATTAAGTTGTTCTAAGCTATTCTACCCAAAGTTATGATAAACTATTTTATGTTATTCCACCTTAGTTTATTATAGGCTCACCCTTAGGACATTTAAAATTATTATACCTTTAGTTATTTTAGATTATTTGAAGTTATTATACCATAAATTATACCATAGATTATAATACCTTAAACTTTCATAGGTTATATCATAGAGTAACTTAGGGTGGCATGACCTAAAGTAATTGAAAATAACCTAAAAAAATGGAGTAGTTTATAATAGCCTATAGTAGAATAAGCTAAAATAGCCTAAGGCATAATAACCTAAAAAAACTTAAAACAATCTAAATTAAAATAACATATAATAACATATGGTGAAATAAAATAACTAAACATAACCTAAGGTAGAATAGTTTAGAATAACATAAAATGGAATAACTTAGAATAGCCAAGAATAACTTAGGGTGAAATAACAAAAAATAACATACTAGGGTGAAATAATAAAAAAATAACATATGGTGGAATAACTTATAATAACCTACATCAACCTAGGAGTAACCTAGGAATAGTGTAAAACCTAATTTATGGCAACCTACACACATGTTAAGAAAAATAAAAATATGTGGTAACAAATAATTCTATTTATTTAAATAATGATGCATTAATTAAATATGTGGTCCATAAGCATATAGGCAAGGGGTTTAAACTTTCACACTTGAATCCTAATTTATGGGCTAGGTGACCTAGGTTAACTTAGGTTCATAAATATTAACCTAGGTTAACTTAGGTTCATAAATATTAACCTAGGTTAACTTAGGTTCATAAATATTAACCTAGGTTAAGTTTTTAGGTGCATAATTCAACTATGAACTATAAGGTTAGCCTAATGAATTAATTATTAATAAATTCATTTGTTCATAATAACTAGTCCCATTTCACTAGGGATTGACCAATTTCACCATGATAAATTTGTTAAAATTCTTTCAAAACCTAGTGAAATATAGAGCAAACTAGGACACATATGAATGTAGAGGGGTTTGAAGAGTTGGGGCCATGGAAGTTGAAGGTTGATTCTATAGATCTAAAGTATATATATATATATGAACATGGTCACCGTATCTCTTGTACTTTGAGCCCTAGACCTAGAGTTTTGAGGCAAGAATTTCAATTTTCAACATGCATTGTTCATGTGCAATAATATTTTCATATGGTGGAGGCTTCCAAGGTACTTTGTGGTTATCCTTATTGGCATTAGGTTGAAGGAAGGTATTGTCATTTCATTGGGTTATTGCAAGTTATTATTTCACATACAAGTACAAACATCATGTGATTAGGGCTTTGATCGTCAAAAACCTTGACAAGTGGCCCAATTGTTGAATGTGCATATCATTAGTTGGTCTTGATTAAACATTGTTAATTGGGATATACCCTCCTTCAAATGGGAAATCGTGAAAGAAATGAAATTGTGAGTTCCCTAAAAAACCAAACCCATTATGACTTTTAGAAGTTTCTTGGACATGGCGTAATCTATATTCCCACTTGTCCAACTATCATATTGGCTGTTAATGTTCATAAACATGTCTAAAGATTGATGAAAAGTGTAGTCGCTTTCAAACTATTCAATATGTATGTAGTTGTTTGTAAGTCAAAATTAATTGACAAATGATTGTTTGACCCAGCTTAACACACAAGCATGGACCATTCCCAGAATATTGTCCCAGACTCAATAGAGAGACTAGGAAACTCGGAACCATTTTCCAATGTACTCAAATGATGCACACCTACAGAGGATTTGCATATCTGATATATACTTTAATGATATAAACTTAAATGCCAATTCTTAATCTTCGAATTTTGTCTACAAAATTCCTTCCTTTCAGGTAGGTAAGTGGTGAAGTTAAGTAATTTTCAAAGAAAGAACAATTGCGTGTAAGGGTTGGGCATATGGATCCTTGACTACCTAATGAATTATATATCCAAAAGTGTCCATTCTTTGCCAGTTCTTCAAGGAAACGAGAGCTGGATGTCTGCAGAGAGTATTGCTTTTTGAAATATTTTGGTTGGAATGGTCCATTCTTTGGGCCACAGTGAACCAGCACCCACCAGTTCACCATCCACTGGATGCCTGTTGTTACTCAGTTGTGGATGAACCTCAACTGAGTTAACACTTGGTTTCACCTCAGCAACCAATTTTGTAGGAAATAGGTCTCATATATAGGAAATAGGTAACTACTAGGTGAAGTAGATGGTTTATGCATAGGTAAAGGGCTGTTTTTATTACTTACCTCCTTGTGGGTTGTTAGGGAATGGGTAGCGTCAAAAAAGCAACTGAGCTAACCACCATGGTTAACTAGGGAACTGAAATCCAACAGAAAACTGTTTCCTAACCACTTATCATCCATCCTGCACAGTGCGCTGGTGGGTGCTGGTTCACTATGGCCCATTCTTTGCGAGTTCTTTGAGAATTTTCAAAAACCTGAAAACCATTATGTTTTTACAAAATTGAAGAACCACCCAACAACACTGGTAAAGTTGTAGCAGTAAGTAGCAAGTTTGGAAATTTGGCGTTTAATTTTGTTGGGTAAATGGACGTCACTGAATAGATCTAGAACAAGTGTGCTAAATATAAACAAGTGCAGATTAGCCGACTCTTATTTTAGAACCCAGTTGGTCCCCTGAATCTGCTGATTCTTCAAGGCTGAAACTGAATAGATCTAGAACAAGTGTGCTAAATATAAACAAGTGCAGATTAGCCAACTCTTATTTTAAAACCCAGTTGGTCCCTGAATCTGCTGATTCTTCAAGGCCCTTTCAGCGACTGTGTTTTAAGTTTGAATAGAGCCACGATAGGATCGATCGTGTTCACTTTCTGGGCTGCAAATTTGCAAAAGTCAGTGATGCTCCTGGCTAGATGCCAACACAATTTGTCGGTCTTACCTCCCATTTCCTGGGTTTCAGGTTCACTTTAACCACATCATCTGCAGGGCAGCAATTGGTAGGTAAGATGTGTTCATGGATCTACAAATGTCCTCATGATTTGCGACTACAGTGTTGCCACAATCTAAGGTGGAGAATGTTCCCTCTGCACTTGTCTGCGAATTTTTTCCTTCGGAATAAACTTGGGTGAAAGTTGTCTCATTTTGCCACTAACACTTCATGAATGGGTCATGCATGCTCAGCTAACGAGAGCTGGATGTCTCTGCAGAGAGCATTGCTGGACACACGTGTCAGCTTTTAGCAACTTTCAAGAGGTTCAGATCCAAAGAGCAGGACGGTCCATCAGCGAGATGCTAAATACCCCCCTATTGAGCTTTGTACGGCGCATTTCTGAGCTTGTCTTTTTGCAGCCTATGTGGTTCTACTTCAAACTGCATGCTTGCGTGTTTTTCATGTTCTCCAACAAGAACACTATTTAATTTGTTCTACATGTTTTGTTAGTGGAGGTAGGCCTGAGGGCTCAAAAACACAATCTGAAATTTCAGAGCGCCATGTGGCCACAAGCACCCACTTTGCATTGTTTATTATATTTATTGAACATCAATTTAAAAAGGTTTTGAAACAAAATTTTGTTTTGTTCCTTCTTAACTATGACCATGCATTGCACATCCAACAATTGAAAAGGGAAAAATATGAATACCCTTCATCAAATCGAGCATTAGGCCTACCTCCACTCCAGGTCCCAAGTTGTCCTAGGCTGAATTCAAACCTAACACATCTCTCTTTAGAAAGAAAGAACAAAGAAAAAACGTAAATTCTAGTATTGAAAAGGAAAAATCTAATTTTTTATTTAACATATGTGCATCATCAAACTAGTCAAATCCTATGATAGAATCAAGCGGCTTTGCGTAGGGCTAAGCATAGCCGGTCACTTTTGAAACCAAACGACATTCACTATGGTATGTTTAAGGTCTTCTAATCCATCCACACACACTCTTTGGGCCTTTACAAATGTTAATTGCTTATCAGGCCCCACCAATAAACATGAAAATTGTACAATGTAAGTTGAGAAACTATGTAAAATTTTACCACTTGGGCCAATCATTATGGTTAGCCAATCATAACCAATCATTTGTTTTTATGGGGCTTTATGGGTACTATCATATCATGTGCAAATTAATTTACAAGTTCAAATCCATTCTCATGTTATTTGAAAATAGTTGCAAAGTAATTCATCCAAAATACAATGTTCAAGCCATTTTATTGTTGTGGGTCAATGTGTTTTAAGGAAATCTTTCCACCAAGTCATTGCCATCATATATTTTGCATTAACAATAGTTTTCATTGTGTTTTTTTCCAATTAGTTGCATTCACAATCACCTCATAGTTTTACCAATTGTGCATTAACCCAATGTGAAGTTATGAATCAAACCATGAATCACCATACGGTGACATTTATCCCTTTTTACAAGGCAACGTGTATTTTTAAAAATTATCTAGAAAGTTCCTTACATATGAAATGTTCACAAAGTTGCTAACATTGATTCACTAGAGATTTTCAACCCAATTGTAATTCTCCAAAGGAAAGCAATATTCATGCAACGAAAAACAAGGCTCCATTTTGGTGGCTTTCCATTAGGTTGTTTTGATCACAACACCTAATGGAAAGAAACCTTAAATATTGTGGATTGAAAAGGCATATGGTTCTTTTAATCAAGATTTTATTGCATTACTCATTAGGTGATTTAATTAGTTAATGATTGAAGTGAAATTAATGTTCATTTGTACGGTTGACTAATTTGTGCCATAGTTACTTCTTAAACAAGTTGTGTAATGGGAGCTTGGACAAAGTCTTTTTGTGTTAGTGTGAAGTAGATGTGCCAATGTGCATATTTCTTTTGGTACAATTAGTATTTGACATATTATGCTAGTCCTTGTGGTGAAAAGGGTTGCATTGAACTAACACCCAATGATGCACCATTTGAAATGGATGCTCACTAGAAACAAAAGTTCTTCTCATTAGGTTTTTTCTCCCACATCTAACTAAAATGGTTAACATTGTTATTCACTTTCTAAAATATGTATTTGTTTTCATTTTTCAAAAACCTTTTTAAAATTTGTACCTACTAATTAACTTCTTTTTTTTTCTTTTACCTATCTAATAATAGCCCAATTTTTTTGACATACATGCATACATACATATTTATTTATTGTAAATGACCCATTCCCACCTATTGACGTGCTTACTTACTCACCACTCATGTAATGCTAGCTTCAATAGATGAAAATATTACAAGAAAAACAAGTACATTCTATTATTCTCACCTACCTCCATGTATTATGCAAGACATGATGTAATTATAAACAAATGAAATGATTGCAAAAAATTGTCATATTTGATTTCAGCTACATTTTGGATTTCAATTATGATATGGAGTTGTTTTGAATGCAAGTATTACAATAAATGCCCATATTTTGACTTATATACAAACAATAAACTTCAACAATTGGAAGAATGTAATACCTCCATTTGTTTGTAAACCAAAATCTTCATTGGGAAAGGTGGTTTGCAAAAATTGGAGGTATTGCAATTGCTTGCAAACCATAATTTGCAATAACAACATGAGTGCAATACTTTCAATTTTTATAAACTATAATTGTTAATGACATAGGTGTGCAATAACCTCGCTTTCTACAAATGATGATATGAATTGGCAATGTCCTTATTTGAAAAAGAATACAATAGCTTCATTTTTATGAAAGAGTTCATTTTAATGCTGGTGAAATCTTTAATCAAACCATAATTTTAATTCCAGTGATGATGGTTCATCAAAACTAGTTTATGTAGGACAACTTTAGGTTCCATAAGTTGTAAATCATAATAATTGTTGTTTGGGCAATTCCAATTTGGGATTTGTTTAACATAATCCCAAATAAAGATGCATATACATGTGTCTTTTTGGATATATGTCAAAAAAAATCCAACACCATATTCTCACAAGAAAAATTTCAATACATCTTCCATCAATTTGCATCCCATTTCTCTTCAATTAAATTTTAACTAAATTGAATCTTAATTGAATCATTGCATTGAATTTTGTTGATTTGAATTATGTTGAATTGGAATTCAATTCAAATTCCACTCAATGTATTTTACTTAGTTTAGGAATTAAATTAAATTAAATCAAAATCGATTCGGGTTGCATGCAATGCCATTTAATATTTCATTTGAATGGAACTTAATTTTCAAACATTAATTCATTTTTCACATCAATTGATCAAGAGATCATCATTACTAATGAGTAGAAATGTAAACCCCAAGTTGGTAATGGGATTTTAATCCTTTCATCACTAATAGAAATCTTGTATTTTACAACCATCGATCTTGTAACTACATGCAATTATGTGTTGTTTGTGACTAGTCTTGCAACTATTAATTATTTTTGAGATATTTGTGACTATCTTATGATTACATTACAACTATTGGAAGTTTCAACCTCCCATGCAAATGATTTTTATGCGTATTTTCATTCAAGAACAAGGTAATAAATCCCATTAGTTACATTACAAATTAAAAGTTAATTATAAGTAATTTGACATAGATGTATTAGGATGTATTAGGAGAATATTGAAGGTATATCAAGGGTACATCTTCAGGGGTGTATTAAAGTTATGTTTCATATATATTAATGGTATATTATGAATGGGGTTTAAGGCATTTGTAAGGTTTAATATTAAAGTTCTATTAAGATTATAAAATATATTAAAATTGTGTAAATGTATTAAGAGTACATTAATGTTACTATTATTGTACTAAGGGTGGTTCATCTCTATTAATCTTTTATTAAAGGTATAATCATGGCTAAATTAAAGGTGAATTAAATATTAGCTAAAATTTAACCAAACTAACCAAGATTTAACCAATGTTTAACCCATTAATTTTAGTTTAAACCAAGTTTTAGCTAAGTTTTTGCAAACTATATTTAACCAAGTTTTTTTGTTTAAGCAAGGTTTAGCTAAGGCTTAACCAATTTTTAATCTAACCAAGGTATGGCCAAGTTGTAGTCTTGCAAAAGTTTAGACAATATTTAATTCAATAAATATTTACCCAAGTTTCAATTTTACCAAATTTTAAATTTTTTTCCAAAATTTAACCAAGGTTTGGACCAATTTATAATTTAACCAAAGTTTTGTCAAGGTTTAACCAAGTTGTAATTTAGCTAGGGTTTGACCAAATTTTTATTTACCCAAAGTTTAATGAATGTTGAATCAAGTTGTAATTTTACCAAGTTTTAATCAAATTATAATTTAATTAGGTTTAACTTGTCCCATGTCGCATATTTGGTTTATGCATAAATGCCAAGTGGTATGTTTAGCCTAGGTGCAATGTAGGCTACTTTAGTTAGTAAGCTAGGTTAATCAATGGGTATAAATTTAAGTTAATAGATAATAGGTTAGGCTAGGTGGTACCTAGGTTTTAATAGGTAATAGGTTAGACTAAAAATTAGAATTGACAAATAGTATTTTGAATTAATTAGGTTGGTATGTTAAGAAGGTAGGTCAATAGGTTAGGTGGGTAAGTTAACTAGGTAAATAAGTAGAAATCTCGGTAGATATGTAGGTAGGTAGGTAAGTAGGCAAGAAGGCAAGGCCCATGTAATCATATAATCAATTTAATCATAATTGGCTTCATTTTTTTCCCACAAAAGCTCATTTAAATGGTAATGAAGTTTCAAATGTCTTCATTTGTCTAGGTTTTACACTATAACATCCACATTTGTCCTTTCATACCATCATCTACAATATTTCAAGAATGTTATTTTCCCCATCATTTCCCCTACCTATTTTAAATACACATATCACTTAGATAGATTGACTTTACACCCAAAAGAAAAGCAAAATGTATGCAAACATAAACATGTTACAAAAATAAATGTATGAAAATCCTAAAACCCTTAAATTAATCCACCAAATTATGTAAAATGAAATAAGATACATGTGATTTTTATTCCAAATGGGAACCCTCTTTAAAGATAATTTTCTTGTTATTTTTCATGTTATGAATGCAACAATAAGTTAATGTAGGTTTAAGCACCTTTCTAGCATGGTGACGTGTAAAAATATGTTAGTTCAACAATTGTCACATAATTTTTGGTTTGTCAAATGGTATTGGAAGTAAAAAACCTATCAAATTTTGATTTTGTAATGGAATGCAAACCCATGGTGGGCTCTTAAGCTTTCACAAAGGAAAAAGGCATAAAAGCTCCATGATGGGAATAAGACAATCTCATAAAGTTGAATTTAAGGTGAAGTTAATTTGCACAAACTAAGAAAAAAAGTGATTAGTCCAAATAGGAACCAAAATGTGCATATGAATTCACAATAGACACATTCACATGACTCATCATGGCCTAAACTTAAGAGGATTCACCACTCTCCTCCCTATAACATATTATATAACATTCCCAACTTTGAAAAAAATATTTGATTTTGAAATTCACAAGTTATGAATCCCATTATTTTATGGGTTCTTGCCTCCTTCAAATGGTTTTTGAGTCAAAAGTGCCTTTTGAAGGGAAAATTGTAACTCTTAAAAATAACCTTGCAATGACATATCACACATTCCAATTGGAGTTGATTTGACCTTAACATTAAACACTTTCATTGCTATGGGATTCAAATTGCTTGTTTGATTCTTGATTAGTTGATTAACCATTTAACTTGTTTTTTTAAATTTCCAAATTGGGGATGTAACCCAATTTCAGATTTTTTTAAAGATCTTTTTCAATGATTTCAAGAGGGCCTAGTTTGGAAAAGGTTTAATCCTTCAATCCTTGCTCCAAAGTTATTGGACACCTTGGAATGTCAAATTCCCAAAAGTGAATGGATTTGGGAGAATTCCCCTCTTGCACTCAAATATATTTCCCTATTATAAGGGGAGTGTGATTGAATGCCAACCTTGCCTTGGTTTATTCTCAATTCACTTCACCTTTGTCTTGTACTAACATTAATTGTAGTCCCAAAATTAGACTTCCAACAAATTGGATGTGGATGTGGACCATGTTTTTCACAAATTGGTCCTTCATCATGTCAAGAATGAGGAAAAGATAAGAATGGTATAAAAGCACTCAAACATAAAATTACTAATAAGTTCAACAAGCACATGGATACAATTGCAACAATGACCATGCAATAATAACAACAACAATAAACATGAAGATGACCATGTCAAACAAAAAAGTTATGAGGGGTGAAGTTCCACACAATCAAAATATTGAAAAAAATCATCAAGATTATTAAAAAAATGAGAGGAAATGATTGGATTCATTCTCATTTATGATGAACATAATATTCAATAGTGTTGTTGTCAATGTTTTTCACACAAGAAAAAATAGAGATATTAGGGGGAAAAGCAAAGAACTTCGCAACATAGTTGAAAAAATTATTGGCACCTCTCACACAAGAGAAGGAAAGACATGAAAACAGAAATAAGGAAGGAGAGGAAATAAAAGGGGCACAATAATGGAAGGCATGATAATGAGTTTGTGGTCATTGCCAATGCTTCTCATAGGAGAAAAATGAAAAAGAATAAAAGAATAAAAAACATAGACAAGAAGGAAAATAATAGAGTAGAAAACAAAGAGGGAAGAAGAGGAAAGGAAAAAAAAAAAAAAACTTATTTTAAGAGAAGGCATTGGAGTAACTACTTGAGCTCTTGAAGATTGTTTTTAAATTCCTTCAACCAACCAAAAGGAAAGAGAGTAAAAGAAGCTGAATGTGTTATTATTAGTAAAAAAAGGTGACCAAAGAACTTGTTGCAACTAACAATAGCAAGGATGCACAAAGGCTTTCTACCTAAGGAAGCTTGGAAGTAATGAATATAGTGGCAATGGCAATGTTGTAACCCCACTCACTATTATGGAACAACTCCACAAAACTAAAGATGACAACAAAACTAGTCATGGAGGAGAGCTTGAAAAAAAAAAGGGGAGGCGAAGTGGGTAGGTAGGTAGGTAGGAGTGGTAGTGTTGAGGTCTTGTGTAGGTAGGAGGTTAAAATGTGGGAGTACATAGGAGATTAATAGGGGGCAAGTAGATGAAACACAACATGGAACCCATTTTGATAAAAATGGAGGTTCATCCCAAACTTACCCATAACAAGTATCTTTGGATGATGCACTAGTGGGTGTTGCATCATAGGGGTTGGTGAAAAGGGCAATATACATGGAATGATGGAAAATGTTGTCACATAGTTGCTAAGCATGTATGATCTTAGCAACATTCCACAATTTCTTTAACCACCCACGCCAAAACTACCTATTGGTCAAGGCACTAGGTTGTACGACATTTTTGGATGTGCTAGGGAAGAGAAGGGTGATGGTGTGGATGCAATGCATATGTTGTTTGATTACATAGTGCCTTAACAAAGCCTAATTTTTTTTTAGAAATAAATTTATCCATCCAAATCCCTAGTGTAATTGTATAACATTAGACCTAGGATTTGATATTTCTTCTACCCAAGTTTAAAGGGTGGGTTAGAGATTTTTTTCATATAAGCAATACCTACAAAGTATGTAAAGCTGAGAGGACTCAATTTTTGAGGAAAGAAACGAGCATGGTAAGATGAAAATACATTATTGAAAGCAAGCAAGTGTCTCAGTTTCTTTGTGTGGCTAGCCAGCCATTATAAACTATCCACTAGAGTTAGGTGCAACACAATAATATATCCAAATGAAATGTCAATTGTGGGCAAGGAAAATAAGGAATCACATTCTTATTGGCATTCTTGACACTAGCTAAACATACCGTGATTAGAACCTTTTCCCTATCCTTCGGTAATTACTCCTTAAAACTGAACTCTATGCGTCTCTGCAATTTTCATCCCAAAATGGTTCAAAACTTCAAGTATTAAATCTTGAAAGTCAAATGGAAATTCAACTTGTCCACCTAGTGGTGACACATCAAAGAATGATATATGTATATAATACATTTTGGAGCATTGGCCTCTTGTTTCTAACATCTGGGGTTCTTCCAAATTTTGGCTGTGATGGGTTGTCAGAATAGATTTGGGGGACTTGGGGAGGCATCCGTTAATTAGTTGATAAAACATTCAATATGTCCTTGAATTTGACACTCAAATAAGAAGTCAAATGTTGAAGATGTGGAAAGTTGTGACCAACTTGTTCCTTTTGCTAGGTAAGTAAAGATGGGAAATTGTCACGAGTGAGTGCAAACACAACACAACTAGACATGTTAAAAGGGCACCTCCTCAAGACTAGCACAAAGACCTCACTAAAATATTATAACTACAGCCTACACCTTTCATGGTAGAATAGTTTTGCTTTGCAAATGGTACCTTGTGTCTAAGATTTTCATTTGGGGAATTGGAACGTACCTGGTCTTATTTTCCGTCTTTTTGTGCTAATTTTTTTCAAATCTTTGAATACAGAAGGGGCAAATTGTTCTGGACATAAGCAGCCCAGCCACTTAGCACCATTGCGAAGCCATCCCCTACTCTCAAGCCTTGCCCTACACAAAATACTTTATACTGGGAACAATGAAGGGACTTGACAAGTTCATGGGTGTGGGTACAACAAACTTTGAGCATGAGAAATTGTGTATTATGTTGGAGGGGCCACAACTTTTAGTGCAAATATTGTGCTTTGTGGAATGGAATCCACACACCAATCCATGCATGAATGTGGAATAATACACTTTGCACATAGCTGAAAAACAGGCCAATTTCACTTAAGTTTCTATCAATCCTCAGCAATAGAACAGCGCTACCCTTTTGCAGCACAATCTGATTGATTATCACAAAAACTGAAAACTTATGAAATGTTTTGCAATGGCTTAATTTGAAACCATATTTGGCCAAATTTGCTGTCTAGGTAATCTTTGCAGTAGAGTTATTCAGTTTTTAGCCCTAGAAATTTCCACTAGTCACAAATTGCCCTCAAAATGTTCCAATCAGCTGCAACAGAGTCAGAGTGAACCAGCACCCACTAGCACACCATCATCCACTGGATGTTTCGTTATGATTTAGTTTTGGATGAACCTCAACTGAGTTAATATCTGGTTTCACCTTGGTAACCCATTCTGTAAGAAGTAGGTCCTATGCATAGGTAGATAGGTAGGAAAACTAGAATACATAAGTAGATCACTTATACATAGGAAAATCTACTAACAACCCGCTTGGTAGGTACATAGCAGTGTTGGGTGGTTCTCTTGTGAGAACCGCCAGTTCTGGTTCTTAGGACTGTTTTAAAGAACCAGGTGTCAAGTTCTATAAAAAGAATAACATCAAGCTTGGAGAACCGTATAGGGTTTCAGAACTTGAAAAAATAAAGTCCAGCTTGTTTTCAGTTGAGCCGGTTCTCACAAATTTTTGAACTGGTAAATTGTCAGAGACGGTCCTCATAACCCGATTATCATATATATAAAGGAGAAAATGCATACTATGCCTAAACCCCTAAATCCTAAACCTAAAGTCTAACTGAAAACTGACACTGGTTATTTTTTAATACCCTTTCAGGTTCTCATTGAGCTGGTTCTCACCCCAGTGAGAACCAACGATGCAGTTTTCATAGTGAGTATATCACTATTGATGATACCCGTAGGTTTTCATTTTGAGAACCGGCCTGAAAACCCATTAAGGTTCTCCTTTTAAGATATATGTAAGAAAAAACAACCGCCCAACACTGGTATAGAGCAAGAAAGTAACTGAGCTACCCACCATGCTTAGCTAGGGAACTGGAACCTACCAGAAAACTGTTTCCTGACCCACTTACTGTCCATCCTTCATGGTGCACTGGTTGGTACTGGTTTACTTAGACCCTCAGCACCCATATTCTATGAGAAAAAGCAACCAAGAAAACTACAAAGAAAACTTCACACTTTGTGCAATCTATCTTCCTAGGGGGATCATATGTTGGACCCTCCTTCCTTGATTTTACTTGGCCTGCACTTGGTACAAAGGGTTGTTTTTATCCCCTCTCTTCATGGGGTTCATTGTCCTGGAGGGCTCATGGGTGAGGGTCCACTGACATTGTTGGGTTGATGTCAGTGGGCTGATAAGTCTGGGCTGACAGACCCCCCAAAAAAAAAAAGTTGGACCCAGGTTCCATTGAGCTGGGGGAACATTCCAGTGTTGTGTAATTCTTTGTAAAGAGCCGCCAGTTCCAGTTTTTAAAACATATTTCAGAATCAGAGAATCCCCAGTTTCAATTCTTTGAAAAATAAATCAGAATCAAAGAACCATCAGTTATTTCAAAAGCTTTTAAGAACCAGCAGTTTTCACCAAAGAAACTGGTGGTTTATGGGCTATTATTTGCTTTTTTCCTAAAATTTTGAGAACCATGATATATATATCAGAATCAGGTCTTTGATTTTTTTTGAGAACCATAACCTGCCTGAGAACCTCCCTGATAACTTTTGGGGTCTATTGTCTGTTCCAGTGTTCTGCTTGTAAATGGTTTAGCACTTACATGATGTGTAAGTTTAAATCTCGTAATGAAATTTATTTACACTTTATGTAAGTGTTTAATATCCATATGCATTTATATAAGTGTAAATGTAGAACCTAAGTTATGTAAATGTAAAATCATGTAAATTTATTTTATGCCATGTAAATAGTGTAAGTGTAAAAATAAATACACTTATATGGTTTTATGTGGCCGGGCAAAACAATGTAAGTTTAAAACAATGTGAAAATATGATTTCTACTTGGGGGAGGGGGCGGCGGAATTTCATAATGTTTTTGATGGTAAACCAACCAAATGGCCCATTACAAAAACAAAACAAAAAAGTGCTTTGGGATGCACCACAACTAATTAAATTAATTAATATGAATCACAATTAGTACCTAAGCTCATGTAAAAGCTTGAGTCAAAAATGATGATGGACAACATTAGGAATAAAAGTTCTACTCAAGCAATGAAATGTGGCAAAATGTGCATTCAAGATATTCCTCGAAGAACCACCACTATAGTCTCATATTGGTAGAAAATGCTAATGTTTGGGTAGTATCAAAGTATCATGATTTTTTTTGTGAAAGGTCAATCAAATTAACCCATTGCAAAACAAAAAATTGGGCTTTGGGATGCATCCACAACTAATTAATATGGATTCGCAAAAAGGTATGGTTATTAAGGGTTGTTGTGTGTTCCTATGTCAGCACCTACAACCATTGTTGTCGACACACATGAATAAGATAATATAATGCCTATCATCCAAACCCAAAACAAACTCACCTACAATTGCATTAGAATCCAAGCACAAAACATAAGATGGAGATCAAAAACACGAAACCATGTGCAAATGGAAACTGCATAACATAAAAAAAAGAAATGCAAACAACGCACCTTGTGTTTTGGAATTTCAAATCACTAAAAGTGATTTGAAATCATGAAATATCTAGAACTATGTTCACATTAAAACTAGTTCCAAAATAACTTACCCTAGTCTACTTACAATAATTAAAATGTAAACACATAACTAAAGTAAAATTCCTAACAATTATCATGCGCCCCTATTTAGACACCTACAACCATTGTTGTCAACACACATAAAGCACACAACATAATACCATCCTATCATAATGTTTACCATCCAAATTGCCCCCCTATTTCAAGCTAAGGTCCTTTGAAATTAGATAGTAATAAAAAAACATGTTTATAGATGCCCCCAAAAATGATCACCTTGGTTCTAAGGTGCAAGGACCAATAGGTTGAGTGCAAATGTGAGCCCCAACGTTAATCACCTAACTACAATCCTCCAAATCCTCAGCCAAATGCGAATCACCTTGGAAAAAAACTAAAGGTACCTCCAACTATCCAAGGATAGAAATAGGATCCTATGTTTGTTTGGTGCATAGAGGAAAAAACCATTTTTCGACTAGTACTTGTCCAAGGCCAATGTAAAGCATCTCATATGCCAACCCTTTGGACATTGATCATGCACCAACATGAACAATATAGCCTACCCACACAACATACAAAGAAATTCGACATGAACAACTCCCAAAGATGGGTCAATTTGGCCATCTACATTGGGAAGGTGACACAATGCACAATTACACAGATGATCCTTCCACGTTTGACCATCTCGGCCTTCCAACAACAACACACCAAAAGGTAAACCCTTTTGCAAATGTGGAATAATGCATCTCGTAATCAAATGCAAAGTAATTGATATTGTTTGCTACATGTATACATAATTCTTTACTCAAATCTATGAACTTGAGACTGATAACCACCTCCATGAACGGTGGCATACCAAAATGTATTCCAATGTTGGGCAATTACGAAACTTTGCATAACCATGGGCATAACATGTCAAAATAAAGCTATTGGTTGCTCACATGCATGAAGCCATACATTTGGATTGTCCAATTTGATGATAACCATCACATCTTGTCAAATTGAGGCTAGGAATTTGAATCCATGGCCAAACAATAAAAACATGGTGAAAGGATGTAAAGGAAGTTTATGATTGAACTTATGTAGCCCATAATTAACCATTATTGCAACCCTAGCTTTGGGCTCGCAACCAAAGCAAGGGCTTGAAAGGTTGCGGGCCAAGAGGAAGCCCAGGAATGAAGGAAAGTGTGAGGGAATGAACCTTCACACTCCAAAAGAGCTTTCATTTTGGGAGTTTGGAATCCTCGTGGACTCCAAAATCTTTAGAGAGCGATTGCAGGGGTAAAAACCTAATGGATTGAAGAATTTTTTATATCATTGAGAAACTATTGAAATTTATATGTTTAAAATGGGCTCGCATGACCCATTTGGACACTTAAAACATAAGTTATGGCCAAAAGAAAGGTCGAAAGTCAAATTGCCAATTTGACTCCCAATCACTAAAAGTCGGGAATCGACCCAATTTCCTTGTGAGAAGGTGATGTGCAACATACAATTGAAAAGCTCTTGATGAGGGCTACAACTTTGCTTCAGACCTCATCTCAATTGGAGGTTTGCACACAAAGTTATACAACCCCAAAGTTGTGAGAGTCCCAACTTTGGGAATTTCAGAACTCCCATTTGGGAGTCCCGGGACAAAATGCCATTTGGATGTGGGCCTCGTGGAGAGGCACATAGTATATTGTATGGGGGAAGGTGGTGGTTACTCTCAAGTCCGGGCCGTGGTGAGTCTTGTGAATCCGAATTTGCCTATGGCTCGTCCTAACACCAAAAGTGCTCCAACTATGCATTAACCAACTTGTGTTTGGTTTTGTGCAAGTTTGTGTGAATGATTAAGTGTTTGTCATTCTTCTTAATCCCATCTTGGAGCTCCAACACGCCCCTCTACCCCCAAAATGTTGTGAACCAGGGAACGTGTCCCCAACCCCTTGCTCTTTCGTTATTTTCACTTCAAACTCACATTTGAGTCTATCAAGGAGCTTGGGAGCGTGTCAACCATGGTAATTATAGATCCCAATCTCGAGTATGGCCATTTTGGAGCCCAAACTGTTACAAACCATGTTGTCTTGTTTGCACCGTTCATTTAGTTAACCTATTTGCTTTATGATGGTTTTGATAAATATCGCAATGATCAATCAGTGCCTTTGAGCATATAACTCTTGGAATTCCCCACAAAATTTTGTACCTTGGCTAGTGAGTACTTTGGATGGAGCCCCCAATCTACTTAACACCTTATCCAAAAATGCATAAATAACACCTTCATTACTACAATTTGGCAATGGCACCAATTCCAACCATTTGGAAAAAAATTTGATCATAACCAAGACATATCAACTATGTCAAGGTGTTAATTCAATGGAATGACAAAATTTAGACTCCACCAATAACATGGTTTCATAATTGCTAAGGATTGTAGGTGAGGTGTAGGTGCATTGAATGATGCCCGAACTTGGTCACAAACCATACACCACAAAACAAATTGTTAAACATGCGCTTGCATACCTTGTCATAATATTGCATTTGGACATAGTAGTGACATACTCTCAATTCGATTCAAACATACGCGTATTTTACGTTTTTTTGGGCTTTTTAAAAAATACTTGAAAATACTTGATACAAAGGCCAATTTTCAAGCCTTTGTATTTTTATAATTCTTTTTTAAAAAATACTTGAAAATACTTCTTTTTGAGCACCTTCGAAAAATACTCGTATTTCGTATGTCACTACTATGCATTTGGAACAAGCTATATGTTTGTCAAACCCCATAATGGCCCAATTCTTCATGAACATGTCAAACAAAGCCTTCACATTCCTTTAGATGAAACACCACCCATACTTGTCCATCTATCCACACCCATAGCGGGCAATTAGCTTCCCATCTAAATTGATTAGCCCTATGCACAACACGGTCATGTTCTTTGGGTGTTAATCCAATTAGGATTTCACCTCCTTGTAAATATGTAATAACAAGTGCATCTTCATGTATGTCTAGAGCACCCTCATTCTCCAACTCCACGTCCACCTCATGAGAATCCCCATTACCCATGTTAATTTGGGGTACATATGTTCCTAGAATACCCCAATAAAGAACATAGGTATGTAAAGGCATGCCATCATGGTATTGCTTCTCCTTGCCATTGAGCCCTTGTGGTATCCTCTTCAATGGAAGTTGGGTTTTTACTCAACCCATACACCTCCATTAACCTTACCAACCCTATGAACTATATCAAAATCATATTCCTATAAAATAAGTGCCCATTTGGCCAACTTTTCCAAAAATTAATATGATTCCATCAAAAACTTAAGTGGTTAGTGAATGGTAACCAAAGTGAATGGGCTACCATAAAGATAACATTGAAATGATGCAACAATCTAACCAACAGTGAAGCACTCCCTGTCATCTATATGAGCTATACTTGGCTTTTGTCTTATTATTGGAATAGCTGGCATATGCCAACCACAAACTCTTGACAATCATCATCAAGTTGGATGAACATGGCTCCCAACCGCAAAATGTTCCAATCAATATGTAATTGAAAGGGTTGTCCTCATATGGTTTGTTTCAAAATAGGAGTAGATGCAAGTTTAGCTTTCAACTCTTAAAAGGCATGCTCTTATGTTGCATTCCATATATACTTTTGATTGATCCTTGTCAATTAGTTTAAAGGTTTAACAATGTTATTAAATCCTTTAACAAACGTATGGTAATATTTACATAAATCAAGTATAATTTATAATTGGCTAACATTTGTTGGTAGGGGGACGTGTGAAATTGCCTAAACCTTGGCATTCGGAACCCCCAATCCACCTAGATAAATCATCTAAGTATGGAAGAACCACCACATGCTTAAATGGAGTTTAAGGTTATGTTCCTTAAGTCTTCCAAACATTTATTGACTTATTGGAAATGATGCATGTGACCTTTTAAGTTCAAACTGAAAATAATAATGCCATCGATGTAACATTTGGCAAAACCCAAACCCACCAACATTCGATCCATGACCTTTTGGAATTCTAAAGGGACATTCTTCAAACCAAATGGTAAAACTTCCATTGGTATAAATAATCTTTTGTACGAAAATAAATTTCCCAAAATGTCATTATGACCTCGTCACCTTGCTTCAATGGTAATGACGGTAGCCAAATCACAAGTCCAAGGTCTAAGAAACCTAGGCCTAACCAAGGGCATAAAAAATCTCCTTTAGCAAGGGCATGACATACTTGTTTGAAAGAGTTATTTTGTTCATTGGATAGTAATCCCTACACATGTGCAATTTAGTTTAATTGCCAAAAATGTCCTTTCTTGGCTAACATCACCCCTAAACAATTGCACCAAACTCACATCTAATCATATTTGTATATCATTATTTTTTTGGGTTGTCACTTGCCTTTTTATATCATGAGGTTTCATATCACTACGAAATGTAATTTTTTTTATATGACTAATTTTTTAAACAAAATTTGTTTGATAAAGATACAAATAATTAGATTCAATTCCTTTAAATCTTATTAAAATGAGTTTTGAAAGATTATGCAAAAATTGACTAAGATAAAATATGTCAATTTTAAAATTAATATAAAAAATAAATATAAAATTCGTTTTTGACATATAAATGTTTTTAATTAGTTTGATGTTGTTTTTGAAATTTCAATAAGGTTTTGATGAATATTTAATAACAAAAATCATGATGAAATTTATTATTATTATTATTATTTTGTATTGTTGCTACCTTTTATGTTATAAAAATTTATTATTGCCCTAAGATAATAGGTGTGCATCTACGATTTTAGGTTTTAACAATGCATGGGGCAAACACAACTGGTTTATAAAGTTGGGTGGGCATATAGTGGGGTTTATAGGTGAAAATTTAAGGAGAACAAAGGGGTTAAGGTATTTAGTTTTTTTTCTCTCTCAAGGGTTTGTTTTTTATTATGGGGTTTCAATGGGTATAAGGAGTAGATAATTCAATTAGATTGAAAGAATTACAACTTGTAAGTGGGGTTTTAAGAAAAGGGGATGAGGGGTTTATTTTATTTTTATTTTTCCAAAAGGGTTCTTTTTGGGCGAGGGGAGGACGAGGAATTCCACCCCTTTCCAAAAGAGCTTTTTCTTAAAGGATTGGGATAGGTGAATTTTTTTGGGGAGGGGGACTAACCCAAAGGTTTGTTTTTTGGGTGGCATGGGAGGGAGAAGTTTGGTTGTTTCTCAAGGTAGGAAAGTAGGATTTGTTTTTTATTTTCGAAGGAATTATTCTTTTGGTGGTGTGGGATGGGGTGGTTGGAGAAAGGGGGGGGGGTTGTGTGTGATATGGTGACTTAATGAAGAATTTTTCTCAAGAAAATATTTTATAATTTCTTTTGAGAATCGAAAAAATTCAATACAAAAATATAATTTTAAAATTCTAATAGAAATAACAAACAATGTTTTTTTTAAAATTAAACATTTAATACATTTAACCAAGAAAGGAAAAAACAAATTGACTTTTTTATGTCTAGATGTACATGATAAAAAAAAGTTGGTGTTTAACAAATAATAATAATATATTTGAATGAAATGCAAATAATGGTTAAATAGTGGAGAAAAAATTAAAGTTTATGTATTAACATCTTTCAAATCTAAGTTGAAATATTTAAGGTTCGGGTGTAAGCATGAGGTCATAGTAGTGACATACGAAATACGAGTATTTTTCGAAGGTGCTCAAAAAGAAGTATTTCCAAGTATTTTTTAAAAAGCATTATAAAAATACAAAGGCTTGAAAATTGGCCTTTGTATCAAATATTATTTTAAAAGCCCAAAAAAACGTAAAATACACGTATGTTTGAATTGAATTGAGAGTATGTCACTACTATGCATGAGGTTCATAATTCAAATTCATAAGATGCCAAGGGTATTAATGTCTTGTTCATTATTCAACCACAATCTAGCTAACAAACCATGGTTCATCGATGTCCATGGTCATTGGTATATATTTACCATAGTCAAAGTTACTAAAAATCAATAATTAAAATTTATAAGATGCCAAGGGTATTGATGTTTTGTTCATTATTATACCATAATTTAACCACCAAACCATGAATATGAACTTTTATTGTGGAGTTAAAATCAACCATAGTCAAAATTACTTAAAGTCAATATAAAGTAGAAAAAGGTTTGGGGTTAAGTTTAGAATTAGGTCTTTTGTCCCATATAAATATAACATTGTATGTTTCTTGTCTTTTGTTTTTCATAACAAGAACGATGTGTTTGGTTTAGCTTTCACCATTTGTTAACTTTTTTTTGCTTCCTTTGCAAGTTTATGTTTATGCAAGTGTATGTTTTGCCAAGTGTGTGTTTTTTGTAACTTTTAGTTCTACTGTGTGCTACTTCATTTATTTGTTGTCAAATTCATTTTGGTAATTTTTTTTAAATTATTAATTTACACAATGGTTGGAATTTGATGAAGGAAGCTAGATTAATTGTTGTGGTGGATGATTTGGATTTCGAAATTAGAGATGTTACATTTGAGGCAAAGGTGCTCAATAAGTATGGCACCTTTGATTGAATTGCAAATAGTAGCATAGAAGATCTAGGCTATGCATATTTGCATTCTAATTTTCTAGACAAGGTAGCTTTGACCATAATCACTTTGAGGGTGAATTTGTCTTATATAGATATGCATGAGCAACATTTGCAGAAAGGCATGTTTGTGAGGGTGAATTTTTTTGGCATTTAGTCAAAATCAAAAAAGGGATTTGAAAAAGGTGACATGCATGTTGTCATCACAATTGAGACAAGAACCATTGTGTCATTAATTCATGCATTCCAACTTGAATTAATTCCCATGTTTTTTCACATGGATTCCATTAAAAAATTCAGAAGTTTTATTCAGAGTTGGAAGTATGCTACCATTGTTGTCATCATCATTGGTGGAAAGGGAGTAAAGGATAACAAAGGTGAAGATCAATTATTGATTGTAGATGGAAAGGGTGAATTTGACCAAGATGTTTTTAATTTTGATAACAATTTTACATTAGAATATGAACAACTTCATTCAATGGAGGCCAATACATAATGGATTTAATCAAGAATGTGACAACAACAACAAAAGGAAGTTAATATTTGAGGGGACAACATTACACAATTTTAACAAAGGTTGTTGACAAAATTATTCAAACACACTTTCTACAATTACACAACAAATTCTTTAATGCTCAATATGCATTCAAAAAGGTAAATTCCTTTCTTTTCCTTTCCTTTCCTTTCCTTTCTTTTGCATCATTTAATGTTTTTTTCAAATTTACACATAAAACATCAAACAAAACCTAATGTTCATCTCATGATCAACTATATTAGAAAAGATAATGAAAAATACAAAAATAATGTAATGAAAACCAAAATTCAAAATGTTTTTTTTGGGCATAAAAAAAAATTGAGTGTTCAATTGATTTTGTGAAGTGGTTCATTAGGTGGTCCTTGGAAATCCACGATAGAAACCACCTGGTGGCGACCATATGTTTTTTAATAGTCCCCCTTGTTATCCAAGATCGAAACCGCTTGGTGGCCACCAAGTGCTCCTTCATAATCTAGGGTCGAAACCACTTGGTGGCCACTAGGTGGTCTCTAGGAAAAGAAAACAAAAAAACCACCTCATGGCCACTAAATGGTCCCTTGTAGTCCAAAGTTGAAATCATATGGTGGCCACTAGGTGGTCCTTTGCAGTCTAATGTCGAAACCACCAAGTGGTCTTTAGGTGGAAAAAAAAATGACATGGTGGCCACCAAATGATCCTTCAAAGTCTAACATCAAAATGGCTTGGTGGCCACCATGTTGTCCTTTGCAGTTGAATGTCAAAATGACATTGTGGACACTGAGTGTCCAAACAAAAAAAAAACCTAGTGGCCACCAAGTCATCTTTCACAGTCAAATGTCAAAACAACATGATGGTTGTTAAGTTTCCAAAAAGAAGAAAAAGATTCGATGGCCACTAGGTTGTCCTTCATAGTCCAACATCAAAACGATTTGGTGGCCCCCAAGTTTCTAAGCAAAAGGGAAATAAAAAACTCAATGGCCACTAGGTCGTCCCTTGTAATCTAGCATCGAAAAAAAAACCCCTAGTGGCCACTAGGTTTCCAACCGGAAAAAAAAAACTTGGTGGCAACCAAATCATCTATCATAGTCCAACATCGAATGATTTGGTAACTACCAAGTCTTTAAACAAGCAAAAAAAATGACTTAGTGTCCAATAGATAGTTTCTTGCAATTTAAGCTCAAACACTGTTTTTTTTTCTGCCTAGGTAACAAGGAGATTTGAATGGCCAACCCAATTCTCTTTCTCCTAAAGAGATTCCTCATTTTTAGAAAAGGAAACCCAAATCTAATGTAAAACAAAAAACAAAAACAATGATTTAATTTTTTCCTTTTGAGCTGGGGAGAGCTAGGTTACCACATAATTCTTTCTACTATAATGGCCTATAGAAAATAATACTACATTGAGATGACTTTTCTTTATTAGAATTCTTTAAAGAACAAAAATTCATGTTCCACTACATACTAAACATAGAGTATAATGTTGCTACTAAAAGTGAAAAAGTTGTCTTTATATTGTCCCATGGAATTCCTTTTTGGGTAAAAATATGGGATAAAATGTTTAGAGTGTGTTTGTTCAAAGAAGAACATATTGTAATTTCAATATGGTAAGTAAAGAAGTATGCGAAAAACCATTGTAAATAAAGTTTCATAATTTTTTTCACATTGGTCAATAGCCTTTGAACATTGAAAGAGTTTGTAGCCCTTTTCTTGGTGCATTTAATGTCACAAAAATCACTATAATTGGTTTTTAAATAAGTAAGATATGGCTTATGGAAGTGAAGGGGGGTGAAAATGTAAGGTTTAAACATAAAAAACCAGTTTTTGTTTAAAGCTATATATATGTTGGTATAGTTTTTTGCACTTCAAAGATCATTTGTAAAGCTTTAAATTTCACACCCATAGATTTTTAAATCATTGAAAACAAATAAGAAATGAAAGAGATATATGGTTTTAAAAAAGGGGTTATAATGGTTTTTTTGTGCTTGAATGACCTTTTCTTCTTGATATTTCTTTTGTTGTTATTGATTTTTTTTTTCTTGGACTTTTCTTTAAGTATTATTATTTTTAAATTATTATATTTCCATAACATTTTTTATTATGCACTTCTTATGCATTTCATTCTTTTTGTTTACATATTATGTGTATGTGTGTGCATGGTTTTATTTCTTTCTTGATTGATCTACCTTTTTTTCACATTTTCCCTATGTTTATGATCATTTTCATTGACCTTTTTGTTTGAACATATTTTCTTTTTTTTTCTAGGTGATTGGAGTGTTGTCCATAACTAGTTATGTTGCACCTCCATTTCAAAAAGTATGGAAATTGTCATGTAACAGATATCACCATTTTTCCAACATGTGGTGTTTATTACAACATTTGTCATTTAAAATCAACGGTTCAAAAATTAGGCTTTTTTCATGGTTCTAGTGCAACCAATGATGAACCCGTGTTATTAATTATTAAAGGCAAATGGCTTAAAACAATTATGCATATGACATAATCTAATTTTTTGGATTTGCTTCATCTAAAACTAGTTCAATTCTTCATTTCAATTTGTACTCATGGTAAATTTCACTTGTCAACCACATTTGCCTTTGTTGGCTTTCAAGAAAACATCTGACAATTTATTGCACAAGTGGAAACCAATTTGAAGGGTGAAGGGTGAAGATTTAATTGCTCCTTTGACATTATTCTTAGTGATAATGTCCAACATAGTGTGAAACACAAGCATGATTTTGATTAATCAAAATTAATTTTTAAATAAAAACCCTTTTAGACATTAAGGTTGTTGATAAATTTTATGTGACCTTTCTATATTTATTTTTAGTATACAAATAATCTATATATGTGGAAACTCCTTATATCAAAAATTTGGTTTAAATAGCCTATATTAGTCATTTTCATAGTTTTTTTTTAAAGGAAAAGGAAAGTTTTCATACATTAGTTTTCATGAAGTGCCAATTTTTTTTAAATGCAACATTTTATCCATGAAATATTTTTTCAATGGAAGTGGTTTTCTCAATGAAAACAAATTTTCAATGGAATCATGTTTTTCAATGAAAATAGTTTTTCAATGAAAGCGGGTTTTTCAATGCAAATAAATTTTCAATGATTTTTTTTCCATCTAAACAATTTTTTAATATAAAAGGTTTTTCAATGCAAGGAATTTTCAAAGACATTAAAAGTAAATAATTTTGATGAGGCATTGATTTTATCTTTTTTGAATATGTTTATGTGGGAACCATGTTTTTGTTTATATAAATATCCATTAAATTAGAATTCATAATAATGGAAACATTTTATTAAATCTTGTTGATTCATCATTTGAACATGTATTGCATTCATATCACCTTCATCTAATTTCAACATACATATATGAAACAAGCAATTTTTTAATATTTAATATTTTATTTATTGGATAATCATTTTTATCATCTTTTGAATTGAGGCAAAATAACATGGCACATTTAAATCAATGTTTATTATGGAATATAGAAAAAACACAACAATGTTGTATTCGACAATTAAATCCAAGTTTTTGGTTTGATTTCATTACACCAAAATGCGTACTAATTCATTCTAGGTTTCATTAGATTTTGAATGAATTTGGAAATTTTTACCATGGTGAAATTACTCAACCCTTAAGTGAATGGGGACCAATTGCTATAGACAGTGAATTGGTTCATTAGGAACTAATGAAAGAAGGTTACTCTCAAGTGAAATACAAATTTACCTAGCCATTCATTTGTTACTTAATTAACTAAGCAACATGGAAATCAATTAAATTTAAACTATTTAATATATAATATTATTGATAATTTCATGATTTTCAACCTATGATTTATTGACATGTGTCATTACCTAAGTTAGGTTTAAAATCTAACATAGACCACGTAATTCAACATAGGCACCTACTCTAAGAAACTATATAGGAGAATATTTGGTCAACTTGCCATTGTTAACCACACATGCACAAATTGTGAAGTTTGATCCTTTGACCTTTAGAATGGAGGCAAACAACCCTACCATCAAACCACCCCACTTGTTGTGATAATATATTACATTGCATTTTATTTATCAAATACTTCATTTTAAACATTACAAAACTATAAACTTTAAAAATTCATATTTTATTGAAATTTTGTCCAAATGAAATTATTCGAGTTTATTTATTTCTAATTTCAATAATGTACATAATTGCATTTATTTCCTTTTGAAAGTGTCAAATCATTTAAACAATTTTTTTTGGAATATCACTATTCAATAACATTTGAAAAAACATTTGAATGACCATTTTTTTGAAAAAAAAAAGTTTAATAAATGGATAAGATTCTTGTTAATATAATAATACTACCTATGTTAGGCTACATTCAATTATTATAGGGCTACTTTTCATTAATTTAAATTATTTCACCCTACATTATTTATGACTATTTATGGTTATTCTTGTTATTTTACCCTAGGCTATTTAAATTACTTTCGGTTATTTTATGTTACTTTTAGTTATTTTAATTTATTTCACGTTAGGTTATTTTTGGTTATTATAAGTTTTTTTTGTTATTCTATGTTTTTTTTGCTATTGTAAATTATTTCACTTTAGGTTATTTATAGTTATTTATAGTTATTTCATTTTAAGTTATTTTTGACTATGTGACCTTATTATTGGCAATTCTTGGCTATTATAAGCTATTTCACCATAAGTTGTTTTTGTCTATTATAGATTATTTCATCCTAGATTATTTTAGGCAATTTTAGGCAATTTTAATATATGGCTATTGGTGGTTATTTTATTAATGGCTATTGGTGGTTATAATATTAATGGTTATTGGTGGCTATTCTATTAATGGTTATTTGTGACTATTTTTTGCTATTATATTAGTAATTATTAGTGGGTATTCTATCAATGGATATTGGTGGTTATTAATGGTTATTATATTAATGATTATTGGTGGCTATTATGTTAGTGGATATTGGTGGTTATTATATTGGTGGTTATTGTCTTATAAGTTATTATTGGATATTTTAGGTTATATTATCATAAGCTATTAGTAGTTATTCTATTGTAGGTTATTATAAATTATTTTTCATGGGCTATTATTAGTTATTTTAGGTTATTTTACCTTAGGTCATTATATTATATTATATTATATTCAAAGTTATTATATTTAGGATAAAATAATTTATAATGACATAAAGTATAATGACTTTGAATAACCAAAAACATAATTTAAAATAACATATATTAACTTAAAATAAAATAACATGAGGTTAGTTGAATAATTTAATTTAAAATAACTTAAAAACCTATAAGAAACTAGTTAAGATATTTTAAGGTATTGTAACCAAAAAGGAGGAACACCCAGAATGCTTCCAGGCGCCCTGTCTGACCCCCCCCTAGGACCCGGTTATGTCCTCTCAGAGGCACAAACTGTCTGCTACTTCCCTGACTTGCTACAGCTCGAGGGCTGCTGTGCAGGATCACACAATGCAACTTGCGATCACACAGATGGAGAGCACGAACCTCATGCCTCATAACACAACAAACAATTAGACCCGTGACCTCAGATTAAAACTTCTGCAGTACATCGGCATAGCCAGACACCACGGACTGACACCAAGAGACTTCACAAACTCAACTTCTTATGTTTTATTTCATAGCAAACGCTCCGACAGCACAAGCTTCCAGACCCTTGCCATCATCTAATCTGTTCAACTACTCTTAAATCAGAAGCTAGAACATGTCAGTTGCTAATCGCAGCGGAAGAGAAAACTAGCAATCCGACTCAAAGATGTTCCCTAAGCTTCTGTCTATCTTGCCTCTTACTCACTACTTTTTGTCCTCCAAAAACTGCTTCCTCTCCTACTTATCTCTTTTCCTCCCGTTCCTGACTTCCTCCCGAAGCTTTCTTCGTCCTCGCATTCTTCACCCAGATCACTTCCCCCAATCACTCATCAATGAGGCGCCGCATATCCTCATAGATCCGCCACCATCCTTCCTAATTACCTGCCAGAACACAAACACCCAAGCATCCCATGCAAACAAAATCTCCCCTTGCACTAATGGAACCGAGATTCGTCGTCACTGATCAACTTAGGCAGCATAACAGCTCTTGAGTTCACAGGGCCAGAG
>Ga0209208_10002034_pt1 | contig 28886 bp, 17 predicted proteins | sample S1TSphfallax_3_FD_187694 | JGI IMG/M metagenome (GOLD analysis project Ga0209208, IMG submission 187694) | Host-associated microbial communities from peat moss isolated from Minnesota, USA - S1T2_Fd - Sphagnum fallax MG (SPAdes) (version 2) | ecosystem: Host-associated > Plants > Peat moss >...
GGAAGTTACACAGAGAACTCTTCTTCTTCTTCTTCCCCCGTGGGAGGTTCTGCGCCTTTGGATTCCGCGACAGTTGGAGGTGGAGTCATGTTCGACGGTTCGCTTGTGGCCGAGATGGATGAAACGTCCGTCCGGCTGGATGGATGACGGTTTGGGCGGGCGAAGTCAGGGGTTGCTTCATTTACATCCCCAAAAATACATTGGGGCATAGTCAGGGGTTGCTTCACCAAAAGCCTTCATATATAGATTGATGTATAACCTAATTTAATTCTTTTCTAAGACATATTGTAATTATTTTTTACATGTCTTCAAATCAGCAAGTTTTAAGATTTTTTTTCATTTATTTTTGAACAAAGGTTCAAATCAACTCAGCCTAATAGTCAAAAATTGTCTACAGATAAAATGTTTGACTTTCTTCAAAAAAATTACACCAACCTCAACTAATTTCCTATGCTTTCAAAATAAAACAAAAAACAACATTATTTTAAATGAACTTAAAACTTGAAATTGTGCAAAAAAAATATAAAGGTTGATACAAAACAAAGATTTGTAAATGTTGGTGCTTATAATTTTGATCCATTGCATTGTCACCAAATGTTAATGGGATTTTTGTTTATTCTCATTAGAGTTTTTGAAAATATTTCTAATATCAAAAACATGTTCAATAAATCAGTAATTTGTAACATTCAATTTTTTTCTTCAGAATCTATGCGTGATTCAAAAACTCCAAATGAAGAATGTATTCAAATTGCAAAATTACAAAACAAAAATAAAAATAAAAATTCCCTATTCTCCAATACAAGTTTGAAAAGAAAAATAACTTTTTTATCTCTTTTTTCTCTTTCCTTTCTCCCCTCTATACATGTTAATTTCAAAATAAAAAATCTGATTAAACCATTTAAACAACTAACCAATATAGACATAAACAATCCAAAATTTTCAAAACCTAACTACATGTTCTATCAACTAAGTTCTACTGTTTAAACTATATAAGCAACCCAAAGGATGAGATTACAACATATCAAAGTACCTTGTCAACTTCAACATTAATTAAATTATTTGTGAAAATGTTGAAATTTTCTCCCAAAAACATTCTGTGAAAGAAAATGGAAAATTTATGAGAATATTTTATACTATTTTATTTTTGACATCTTCAAATTTAATTAATTATTCAATAAACATGTGTTGAAATTGCCTTTCTACCATCATATCTATTTTGGGAATGTCCAAAGAGTGATTACTCTATTTGGTGATGGGCCAATCAAATATGTGCTTCACGGAAAAAAAAACTTTTGAACTTTGAGAGCCCCTGAACTAATTAATATAAGTCACAACATATCATAATACCTTTTCAGGTTTGGCACTTGAGTGTTGAACAATTATTCTATTTTCAAAATCCATTTCCACAACAAAAAAGAATAATTTATGAAATTTCAACAATAAATATAAGTAGCTTCTTTGGCAAGTTCCTTTGACTCTAAAGCTCTAACATAATGAAATGCTTTACAACATTTTTTATTGTTTCCATTTGCAAAAATGGGGAGACGTAATGTTCCAACAAATTATAGGATAGAAAAATGTTGTCAATTATTACATACATGATATGCATTGGTGGATTGGCTAGTGGGATTTCACCTTTTTTTTCCCCTCTCCCTTGTAATTTCCTTGCATTTTGTCATTTCAAACAAATAATTTTATTACTGTATTACCATATAGATCATTAATATGTGCATGTTTTGTGGCATCCATCCTAATAGCTTTTTGTGCTTTTTGATCATTTGGATCCCCTGTTAGTTGGGTCCTATTTGAAAAATTGGGTGGACGTTTTAGAATAACTTGGCAAAAAACAAATTAGTGTTAGGAGAGTGCATGTAATTTACAGTAATATTGCCTCCTAAAAATACGAATCTTTTTGAATAATGAAATGGTTGTTCAGGCAAGTTCTAGTGGCATTTCACTTTTCAAGATGCCCTGCCTTTTCTTTTCTCTTTTTGGTGAAACTTGATGGCTATCATTAGCAAAAATAAGGAAAAAAATTGCCAAATATTTCATGGGATAATGCCCTTAGATGGGGTGTTCCCAGTGTAGGTCCTTTGGGTACCACCTTAGGGGAGGCTTACTTTGGGAATGGCCTCATCCCCAAGCATCATCCTACACTAGATGACTGACCACATGGCACATGGAAATTTCAAAGAACATTCGACAAGAATTTGGTTAGAACCATATTATATATATATATATATATATATATATATATATATATATATATTATGGAAGTGTGCACAAACCTTAATGTTTACATATATAATTTCAACCTTGCAACTTCCTTCTATTAACGAATAAGGTTTTAGCATATTCCTTGTGTTGTTCGTGTTGTTGTAAAGTTGACATATAGAACATTATTGAATTAATAATTACTTGTAAGTTAATTCAATAATATTATAAATATCCCAAAGGCCGAAAATAAAAAATAATAGTATTATAGGATCCTTCTAACGTTCAAGTTTCCAATTGCGTAGAGATGCATCAATGAATAAATAGATTAAAGTTCATTGGTTGGTTCTTTTGGAGCCTTTGAAAGACAATGAAAAGTGGATGAAGTTTAGTGAGGTGCACACCATTGTGCAACATAAAGCAATCTTATAATGCAATATTGATCTTGAGGATTTGTGTTTGATGTTGCCTAATTAAGTAAGATCTTTAATAAGCTTAGATCATGATATCTCTATTGTGTTTGATAAAACATCTAGGTGTAATGTTTAGTAGATTTGGTTGGGTGGTTAGTGAAATAAGTTGTAAGTACGAAAAGTTGAACCCTTGTGTTGCACAAAAATAAACCAAGTCCTTAATGACCACACCAATGTTGAGCAATTTTTTTGTATTTGGACCAAAATATTCTTAATCTTCAACAAGTTATATATGCATATAACTTGCAAGGGTCAATTTTTGAAAAAAATATCATCAGAGGACCACTTTATTATATTCTATGTTAGGAGGGGTCAATTTTTGTGATTTCAAAAGCTATTCTTTTGTTGCCTAATTATAAACAATATGGATGTTCATATATACTCTTGTTTACTTATTAAAAAATGGTCATATTTACGGTGATTTGTAAACGAAAAAAAATCTTTCACCATAATTATAAATGCCTTGTTTATTTGTATCTAGGGTTTTTTAAAGGTTTTTTTTTAATTTAAAATTTTACCTCTAAAATAATTTTTAAATGTTGTATCATGAACATACATCCTTGTGCAAAACTGTCGCAACCCCACTTTGGGCTAAGTGTGAGGATGAGACTCACACTCCCGAAAGTGGGGACTTGGAGTCCACTGGGACTCCCGAAAACTCAGAGTTCGATTGCAGGGTCAAAACACCTTTCATCGGGGTGATCTTTATATCAATGGAAAGGTCTTGAAGTGTAGATGTCCAAAATGGCCTCGCATGATCCATTTGGACATCTGCAGCCCAAGTTATGGGCAAAAGAAGGGCCGGGAGTCAAATTGGCAGTTTGACTCCCGACCACTAAAAGTCGGGAATCGACCTCTTCCCAACGTTTGCAGAAGGAGTTCGATGGGGCATTAGAAAGCTGTCGAGGAGAGCTAAAACTTTGGTTCAGACCTCACTCCAATCGAAGGTCGGGGCCAGGAGATATGAGTGCCCAAAGTCCCGGGAGTCCAACCCGGGACAATTTCAGGACTCCTCCTTGGGAGTCCCGGGAAAAAGTGCCATTTGGATGTGGCTCCCGTGGAGTAACGCAGAGAATAATATATCGGGGAAGGTGGTGGCTTCCCCCGAGTCCAGGCCGTGGTGAGTCAAGTGAGTCCAAGGTCACCCGTGGCTTGTCCCAACACCAAAAGGGTGCAAAATGAGTTCTAACCAACTTGTGTTGGTTTTGGATGCAAGACCGTGTAACAACATAATTGTCCCTCTTCCTAGTCTAATCCCGGGACTTCTAGCACGCCCCTCTTACCCCTTTTAATGTTGGAAGTCGGGAACGGCCCTCAAGTTCCAACTTTCCGCAATTCAACATACTTAAACCCTCAAGTGGGTCTAGTAAGGAACTTGGGAGCGCGTCAAAAACTATAAGTGAACTCCATGTGATGGTACTAAATACCTGTAATAAAAAAGTATTTTTTTTGTATGTTTTGAAATAATAAATTATTTTAATTATATATTTTAATTTTTTAAAAATAATGAGTAATAGGCGCCCTATTTATATTTGAAGCAATTATATTTTTTTCAAATTTTCAATATAAAATTGTGCTATATATTGTTTTGCAGATCATTTGGAATAAAATGGAAGTGACTTCCCCAAGAAAATTATCCCTAATTCCACCCTAGCAAGTCCCATAGTCCTTATATCCACCCTTTAATTCAACTCAAAGAAATGAGGTTTTATCATACTTGAGCTCAAGCCTCCACTCAACATCCATAAACAACAAAAATTCTTTGATTACAACCTAGTTCATTAAGATTTTGGAAAAGTTTAGGCTCTTTTTGAGTTTTTGAAATTTGATCACGACGGAGAAAACAAAACTAGTGCAAGTGATAAGCACATCATCACATTTGTTTTCTTTGAATTTTTTTGTGAATGCAATTTCAAAACATTGTCATGGAGGATTATCTATGCCATCAATTCCCTTAAATGTTCCTTTACTTAAATATGACAATTGCATAAGAATTCAACCTAGACAAAGGTGAGACTTTTTAGTGAGCAAAGTTGTGTTAATGCTTATGTGTCTTGCATCTTGTGTTTTGTCTTTTTTCCTCTCACTAATTTCAAGGTGTTTTATGTAATAATTGTAAGTCTTCTTCTTCTTTACTTATTATTGGCACCTTATTTGTGCTATTACCAGTTTTAAACCTAGCTAGTTTCATGCCTTATCATTGTATGATCGGGCTAGCTTTCTTTACCTTATTGTTTTTCTCTTTTTTCACCTTGTTGTGTATTCTAACAAATCATGATTTTTCAAGATGTCCATCTTGACTACCCTATTTGTTTTGATTAAGAATTTATTCAATTTGACTACATGCCTTTGGTTGTTAAAATGACATATTTCTTTTGATTGGTTCAATTGATTAAAATGATCTTTTTGACTATTGTTCGATGTGACATTTAATCAACTATGACAAAAAATTGAGCACCTTTTAGTAAAACAAGGGACACATGAATGTAATAAAATGAAACATCTAGTCATAGAAAACACATAATCATAAAATTTGCATAGAAACATTACATAAATATTTGTATGTTGTGGGTCTAAGTAGGAAGTTATGATAAGGTAGGTAGTGAAATAGTTAAGTAATTTATTTATTTATTATTATTATGGGAATTAATTATACTTAAAATAAATAGATTATAAGTTAAGTAAGGTAAGATAGAATAATTAGCAAATCAAGTAAGATAGGTAGGATATATAGGTTGAAGGTAAGTAATTGATTATTATATAATTAGACATTAATAATAATAATAATTAACATTATAAAATCCCATAAGTACTTTAGTCTAAGTAGCATAGGTGGCTTATGTTATTATATTTAATATATACTTAAAGTAATGTACGTAAACTAGTTATATGATAATGTATTTAATATATGTATTTATTGATTATGCATATGTTAACATAACATGTATAAGTACTAGTTATATTGGCCTAGCCTAGGTAGTTGCCTAGGTTAATATAAGTACCATAGGTCAATAATATAGGTATAGGGTATTATAGGTTGGTACAAGTTGGTGCCCATCTAGGCTAAACTACCTTACTTATCTACCTATGTTCATTATAATATGTCTACAAATGATTTCTCCTTATGAAGGTGGTTATTGAATTAACTCAATGTGAAGGTGAGGAGTTTGAATCCTCACACTTGCAATCTAGGCCATTACATTGGTGGCTTGATTCGCCTAACTAGCCTAGGCCCTAGGGTACATAATTAACCACGATAATTGGGTAAATATATATTGCATTAATTATTAAGAGGTGTATGTAGGTAGGTAAATATATTATTATTATTTTGGGCATTAGTTTAAAATAATAATAATAAATTACATAAAATTTGTGCTAATTATTTTCATTCAATGAGTTTAAAAAACCTAATTTAACTAAACATGTTGAATTCAAATAGAGTTGATTGTAAAAAGGTAAATACTTTGTAATGGAAAAAACTTCCTTGCAAATAAGCTTTCTAGTTTGTATTATAAATTATAAGTAATTGACTATAGATGTTTGAATAACCAACAGACTATAACCATGTCAAGTTATTTGTCCAAGGATTACATCATATACCCTACCAAGTTTTTCCTAAAAAAAACTAGTGTAGAAAATTACCATTTACTTTTGTATTTGATTAGATCTATAAAAGTGAAAGATTTAAAAAATTTAAAGACGACCAATTTTTTTTAAATGAAAGATTAAAAAAATGCACCAACCAAATCAACAAAAATTGTACAAAAGATCATTTTGGTAAAACTCTTACTAATTATAATACATCATCAATTAGAAATTATGTTTTCAATCATTGTTGTACTAGTAGTTATACACAATGTAAAACAATAAAAGGTTTAAGAGTTATTTCAAAATTAGGAAAACTAGTTTTGATGTTAAAAAAATACGTAAATTGAATAATTCCTTGAAATGTCATACTTGGATTTTGAGTCTATGATTTATTGCATTCCAAACTAATTTTTTTTGGGTGAGGTATTTGGAAAGTTGTGATCTTGGTTATGTAATTTTACTATTTAAATACTAACACCTTCTTCACATTTTTCTTCCTACATAAGATTATTGAATAAAAGAATATTCAAGTCTTTAATTGATGATTCTTCATTGTTTTGATCATCACTTAATGTGAGCATGAGATGTTCAACTTTGCTTTTAGGAGTTTCAAAATCTTCAAAATCCTAATCCCAAATGTCCTTTTCCCATGCTGAAAGTGTACACAATGTTCCTCACTTTTAGCACTCTCATTCAATTCAAGTAGATTTAACACATGATCTTCCATTGGAAATCAATGTCATAAGAAAATCTCCACCATGTGCATAAAACCAAAATCCTTATTCAAGTGAAGGTAATGTTATAGATCTTCTTCAAAGATTCTACAATATTTTATAGAACAGTAGTAGCCCAATTAACCAAAACACCTCACTTTGTTTGGTGAATGTGTACCACATTATAAAGTTTCTTGAAATAATAAGTTGTTTTATGCTTGAATAAAAAAACTTGCATTAACACCATGATTTTCAATGGATCTTTTTTGAAAGTGCTTTCACACCAAAGCCCCCCTTTTCATTGTATGTTTCTTCACCACATTTTGCAATCCATTGTTCTCAAGTTTTCAACATGCACACATTTCTTGATTTTGATATTTAGTAGTTGCAAGGTTCTTGCAATGATGTTTTTGGTGATGATTGTGATGATCTCTTAATGGGCTTGCTTATACATTGTAATTTTATGTGTTTGAGAATGATAATGATTACATTGTTGATCAAATCATAAACATTATATGGTCAATTTTTTCCCTTGTATGCTGCATCAGATTATGAATTCCAACTTCTCGAACCACTAAATGCCCTTGGTGGAGAGTGAAAACCCATTGCCAAACTTTGTCCATCTCATTCAATAACAAAAGTGCTACTAATTAAAAAAATCTTTCATCTTCTCTTTTGATGTTGAAGCTATCTTATTCACTTCTTCTAACAATGCATCATTTTCCATGAACATGTAAGTCTTTTTTAAGTTGCTTGCAACACTTTTCCTAATTTGTTTGTTTGTTTTTAGAAAAGTGATTCCCTTACAAAAAAAAAGTTTCAATTGTGTTATGTGTTTTTTGTAAATATTAAATGTGGAAGAACACAAGAGAAATCTTCAATAGAATGTGGGAGGAAGAAAAATTCTTCTTGATTTATAATGTTTCAATGAAAAAGTTGTCTAGGTAAAGAATGCGATAATACTTGTTCACCATCAAAACATGATACTTTTAGATAACAAATTATTTTCCTTGGAACCGATGCTTGATGGTCAAGTTTTTAACACTCAATCATTTTTTAAACGTGTTTGCTTAAATATCAATCTTGGAAATTGGTAACTTTGTTTAGGGTAATTGTAAATTTTTCTTTAACAAAATTTGTTGATGTTGAATAGGATAGGATGGTGATCAAATTTGTCTATTTTCAATAGTAATAATAAGCATAATGTTGTTTGACCTAAATGATATTAAACTCTATAAGGTCTAAACTAGTGTTGACCTAACATTGAAACATGACTTGGGTATGGGTAACAATAACCTACATGTTGGTCTATTTATGTGAGATACCTACTACAAAACTTGCCTAGTTAATTATTAGTATTTATGATACTTTTGAGTACCCAAATGGCAAGGTATCAATTTTATTAAAAAAACATGTATCTACACCTCTATCATCCACCTAGTTTGGTTTTTTTTATCTTATTTTTTCATCCTAATTTATTCATGTTCATCCTTTTCATCCTTTTTTCATCCATTTAAGTATTCATTCTTTGCCCCAAACCTAAAATCATAAATCTAAGGTTTTTTTCACCTTATTTGTTTTTTGCTTTGGCTTTTTGCAACACATCCCTTTTTGCTTTTTGTTAGAGTGTTCAAAACTTAAGATAGATTCCTTGAAGCTTTACCTACATTCAATAGCCACTTGTAATTGTTAGTTGTGATTTTTTGTTTTCCTTTCAATACTATTGCAATGTTAATTGATTTTTACAATAATGATCAAAACTAGAATCGAAAAGCTACCAAGAGTGCATGAATTGGCTTCAATATGTTCTTCTTTCAACATCTTTGAAACATTGAATTAATTTTTGCACAACCCAAGTAAAGTTTCTCCTTCATGGCCAATGTTTGTGTGTCTTATGAGTTTTGAAATCACCTTTCTTAAGGTGATAGTTTTCATGAAGTTGTTTGATTGCAAGGATTTTCAAACTTTTCTTTGAAACTTTTGTTTAACCTTTGTTTTTCTTTTCCAATTCTTGATCCTACACCATTTATTTTAAATCTTAAGGACCCTTTTACAAGTTCATAGTTCATACTATAACTAAGGGTTAGGGTTTATTTTTATGTTATGAAACTCGATTAAACACTAAACCTTTTTTTAACAACATTAATTATTGCATTAGGGTTTTCATTTGAGGGTTTTGAATTTTATTGTGACAAGTTTTTAAATCAAATTCTTGCATAGAATCTTAAAGCCTTAATTGAATGGCAATTTGATTCACCTCCCAATCAAAAAATTCCCACTAGCCTTTTAATTTTAAGCATTTTTTTTAGAGCTCTATTTTTCAATTCTAAGCTTTGTTTTAAAACTATATCCTTTCCACTATTACAAAATGCCTTATGAAGTTCATTATCCCATAAGCTCTCATAATTCATAATTTGTTTGAAGGTTAAAGTTTGTTTATTTCTTATGAACTTCCACCATTTATTTTCTTTACATGCTTGGAGTTGAAAGGTTAATAATCAAAACCTTATTTTTGTTCTAACATTTATTATTTGTGCTTGGAAGTTCCAAAACCCTATTTTGCATTAGGGTCTTGAATATGGATTCTTTAAGTGAAAGTTTTCATAACCAAATTGTTGTAGAATCCTTACTAGATCCTATTACATCCATGACAACATGAACATGTTCTATTTGTAATTTTTTTTTGTAATCAATAACAAATTATTAATTTTTTTTGGAGTTCACTATTTCTTTCCCACAAAGTTAGAAGCAAATGGCAAAGATGGAAACATTCAACTTGAACGAGACGTAGCAATATTATGATGTTGTTGTTGACTTAGGAAAATTGAGGTTTTAAGGTTAGTGTTTGGTTCAATTTCAACACCAAGTGGACTAGCACCATATGCTTCTAAAAGTGTGAAACCCTAAGCAACTTGGATGCGAAAGTATAAATTGCATGGGAGGATTAAAAGCTCAAATGACCTTGAATTAATAGGCATGGGTACGTCACCACATGTTTCTTTCCTAGCATTTTTTTGTGGTGAATGATGGTAATAAGCATGATCATGTTAGGCTTCAAATCATGTGTTGTGTTGTTTGCCATTTTGTTTTTCATATTTGTAGTTTTAACAATACCACCAAGAAATAGAAAGGTATGATTTCGCACAATTAACATGGGACTATTTTTATGAATAAACATATTTTGATTAAACATCTAGTTGCTTGGCATAGGTGGAAGACTCATAATTTAACTCTTATTGCAAAGGAGTAATAATGGGAAAAATCCAAAAAAAAATTGTTGTTGGTTATGGGGCTATCATAGATCATTTTGGGTCAATAGATCCTTACAAGAAAGATGATGCACAACAATTGGAAGGACTTGTTATTTGTTGCCAAAATCTACATGCCCATTTGGAAAGTTAGTGGTTAAAGTGTTTGGTCATGCATCAAAATCCTTGAATTGTCTTTCCAAATTAAAAGTAGATTGTTTAATCTACCATCCCTTCATTGGTTTCCAGAACCATGGAACAATATGTGATTCTAGCTTTAGATGGTTTTTTTACAATGGAACATCTTTTGACTTGTGGATGTTTAGATTTGGAAATGATACATTTGCCTTTGTGATTAACTTTATAAACTCATAATGGGTACCTCGCCATGTGATAGTAGAACTTTTGAAGTCATTCATATAATCGGAGTTGCAATGGTAACGTAAGTCAAGGATCTCCTATTTTTTTACAATTTGTTAGAGAACTAATAATTGCCCACATGAAAGATGAAGGTGGCATTTTGTCTACCCTTGAGCAAGTTTTAATTTATATTATCAATTGTACTTTTCTTGCATTTTCAATTCCTTGGTAAGGTTCATGTTTTAGCCATGCTTTTAGCAAAGCATTCCAATTTGTTTACAATGACTAATGTATTTTGTTGGTTTTTGTGAGGTCAGTTTGAAGGCAACAAAATTTACATTATATAAAAAATCACATGGATTAATTTAAGTTTGGCAAAGGACACAATGAATGGAAAAAGGCATGTGTTGATGTTGGGATTTCCCATAAAGTAAAAAACACCCATGAAGACCAAGTTTGCTAGTAAGGCAATTCTATTCCAAAAAACCATGGAATATCAAGATGCCATAAATTTGTGTCATGGGAGGTAGGAAATTCAAAAATTACAAGTTCATGTGCCAAATGCACACCTAGGCAATTTATGAAATGGTTGTTGAAACCATCCTTCATGTTATGGAACAATGCATCCTCAATCAAACTTGAGGATACTAGATTTTTTTGATGCTTTGATTTATGCTACACTTTCAATAGATGTGTTTCTATAGAATGAAATGGATAAATTTGATATTACCTCCAATTTTGTGAGGGGGGATTTTGAGATTACATACAATGTTGCCAAGGCCCACAACATGCTTTGTGTTGATGTTGGACCCATGGTTCAAATCCCTTGATGTTCTAAAAACATTTGTTGGAAGGCTAAAGTTATACAAATGGTGGCAAAATATGACAACAAGAGTTTGATGCCATCATCACAAATTTAGCATGCGATGAATTAATAATGAAAATTGTGTGAAGTTTATGCATTCATAGGTTCGTACATTTGACACACGAATATCATGCGTTGAAAACATGTTTGACACATGAATAAATGTATTGATGGATGAAGTACGAACCTATGAATGAATGAATGTTAAACAAATTTCACATCTTCAAATAAATCCATATGTCAAATGTGTTTTCAATGCACAATATTAATTCATGAAACATACAAATTATGAATAAACTAATGTTACATGATTTCCATTTCAAAATTGTGAGATGCTAAGTTTGTGATGTTATAAATGGTTGCTTTTCAATTTTTTAATCTTGACATCATAGTAGTGACATACTCTCAATTCGATTCAAACATACGCGTATTATACGTTTTTTTGGGCTTTTTAAAAAATACTTGAAAATACTTGATACAAAGGCCAATTTTCAAGCCTTTGTATTTTTATAATGATTTTTTAAAAATACTTGAAAATACTTCTTTTTGAGCACCTTCAAAAAATACTCGTATTTCGTATGTCACTACTATGCTTGACATTGATGGTGGTATTGAACCAACAATAATCAATGATGGAGACAATTCCATTTTTGGGGCAATGACATCAAATGAAATTATTTTGCAAAGATTGGTGAAGAATGAATTGTTTTTATTATGCCATCTATTAGTGAAGCTAGAAGACATTGTATTGTTTTTAGTTGGTGGAAGACCCATAAAGCCCAATTTCCCAAGATTTCTTTTGAAGCTTGACTTGTTCTTGGAAATCTTGGGTCCCAAATCAAAATTGGGATAAACTTTAATGTTGTTGGAGTGTTGACAAGCCTATGATGTTGTAGTTAGGAGTTGATAACTTGAATAAGCTTGTAATAATGATGAATCATTGGTCAGCTAATGCACAAACGTATTTCCACAAGAAAGGGAGTTCATTATTGAATTCTTGGTGAAAGAGGTGAATATCATTGAAGAGAATAACACAATGTGGGATGTAGTTGGTTATTTTAATGTTGATCATAGTTTTCCTGATTCTTAGAAGGATCTTGCAAAACCCTTATGCATTACCAAATGGTTTTTATGAAAAAAATGAAGGAGCTATTGATTTCGCAAGATTACTAAAATTATGTTGCAACCCTAACCTTAGGCTCACAACCAAATCAAGGGCTTGCAAGGGTGGGGGCTAATAGTGAAGCCTGGGAGTCACATCTCATGCTCTCAAGAGTGTAGGAGAGTGTGAGAGAACGAACCCTCACACACCAAGTGAGCTCCCATTTTGGGAGTTGGAGTATTAGTGGACTTCTGAATTTTCAAAGAGAAATTGAAGGGGCCAAAACCCATTGGATTGAAAATTTCCTTATATCATTGAAAAGCTCTTGGAACATAGATATTTAAAATGGTCTTGTGTGACCCATTTAGACACTTAAAACACAAGTTATGGCCAAAAGAAAGGTCGAGAGTCAAATTGCTAATTTGACTCGTGACCACTAAAAGTCAAAATCACCCCAATTTCCTTGCGTGCAAGTGGTGTGTCACATATCATTGGAAAGTTCTTGACAAGGGATACAACTTTACTTTAGACCTCATCTCAATCAAAGGTTTGCACACAAAGTTATGGGGCCCCAAAGTTGTGGGAACCCCAATTGTGGGAATTTTGGGACTCTCACTTGGGAGTCCTAGGACAAAATGACATTTGGGTGCTGGTCCCATGGCCAGGCACAAAGTATATTATAAGGGGGAAGGTGGTGGCTTCCCCCAAGTCCAGGCCGTGATGAGTCTTGTGAGTCCATGTTTACTCGTGATGAGTTCGTGCACCAAAGTGCTCCAACTATGCATTAACTAACTTGTGGTTTAGTTTGTGCAGGTTTGCATAAGTAATTGAGTTGCTTGTCAATCTTTGTAGTTCCCATCTCGGAGCTCTAGCATGCCCCTTTATCCCCGAAGTGCCACGAGCTAGGGAGCACGCCTCATTCGTTCTCCTTCCGATGTCTTCACCTTTGGACTCACAGTTGAATCCATCAAGGAGCTTGGGGGTGCGTTAAATTATGAGAGCATGGAGGAATATTCATTGAGTCAACAAAAGTACATTGAACAATTGAAATAGGAATTGGACCTATTTGTTCAATAATGAATGATATTCAATTGAAGAAGGATTGATTGGAAGCAAAACATTTCATAAATGTACATATTTTGAAGAATGATAATATTAATTATAGATAATGTTGGACATGATGAGGAATATGAAACCATATTTTTATACTATAGATTAAGGGAATATGATGACATATATCAAAATGGATTATGAGTTTCACTTATTCAAGTAACATGTTTTTAATAGAGCTCAAGGAAGAAAACTTAACAAAGTTGTGGGAGATGGTGTAATACATGTTGTAGGAAGACAATAGTAAGTTAATGAAACCTAATGTGCAAATGAGGACATGTATAAGCACAAGTTGTAGTTTTATGAAATAACATGTCCTAGTTTCAATTATGTACCACTTGTTTTGAGTCTTGGAATATTAGTATGCAAGTCTTGAAAAAAAGGAAACAAGTATTGGTGAATAGGCACAAGCCCATCAATCATCACAAAAATAGGAACACATAGAATTCGCATACATGTTGGAGATGCAACAACATGTGACAATATTGTAGAGGCAAAATAGGTGATGTAAAGGATATTATAGTTGAAAAGTCAATACAAAGGTTTGGAAAAAATATGTTCTTGTAGAACAATAGGTACTAGAGTATGAAGAGTTTGTAATAGCAATTGAAAGGACCTAGGAATAATTAATAATGACTTTGAAGATGGAATCAAAAGTACAAGGGGGTAATGTTTAATGTTGGGCATTTTTTTTTTCTTTTGAGAAACCAATTCCAATTCTTAGACTAAATTTTATGAATTGGTTCAATTCTTGGAAAAAAAAAACTCATGTTGTGATACTTGCCTTCATTTTCAAATTGCTCAAAATAAAAAACTAATTATTTTCAAGTAAGCTAGTTTTCATCATCAATGAAAGTCCAATTATCAAATAAACCCAATATTTGTTCAAAGGAAGGAAGATTGTTATCCATTGAACCCATGGACCATAACTTGAAAACTAAACCCAACTCCTCCCAGTAACGCTAGGTAGTTCTCAAGTTTTTTAAATTTAAAAAAAAGTCGATTATCAAGGATCTAATTTTTCACATGTGAAGATTGATGGACCAATTATCAAATTGAATATCACATACTCTAATACAAATGGCTCAAACCATGTGAACACTTTGACATTACCATTGTGAAAATAGGGTTGATAAATAGGTTCATAAGTTATGAAAAGGGGATTGTTAGAAATGCAACTTGGCAATGTTAAAGGAAGAGATGGTAGTTAATAATGTATTATTTTAGTACCTAGTTAGATACCAAGATCATTAAATTTTGAATCTTGTTTTGGAAGGAAAATTTGGAATTCATCTTCTTGGACTTTAAGGATTTTTGGATAATATGTTTTTTAAAAATTCAATTATGTTTCCAAATCACAATCTTACTATTGAACTTGAATGCTAGAACATATTTGTTTAACAAGGACAATAAATGTTACACATTGTTTGTGTTTTTTCTTATTCATGTTTGGATTTAGCTATATAGTTTTGACAAGTTCTTAACATAGACATTATATGATTGGATACAAACCAATAACTTACAACTTACCAATGGTGTTTGACCATCTATACCCCTACTATTGGTTGAATCTTCTCTAGTAAAACATTCATTCCTTTTATAGTTGAATGTTGTCAAATCTTTGTTGAAGGTTGAAATGCTGATATGGCCCAAACCATATGAACATTTGGACATTCAGTGGAGAGTGTTCACAAGACCATAAATTTATAATATTTTTTTAAAGACTTAGTATGTCTCACAATGTACTTGAAAGGATTATGATTGAAGGTTTAAATTTGAATGTAATTTCCATATTGTGGATGAAGATTAATTCTTTTGCCATTTTGAGTCACATGATTATGAGTATATTAAATTATAGGAGATTGCAATTGTTTAGGTGTTGGAGTTTATTTAGAATGAGAAAATTTTCAAAACATTTGATTCCTAAAAACAAGAATGGAATTGGTGCTCTTCACTTTAACTTGTGTGTTAAGATGTTTAATCAATATTTTTTATCTTGTTTAATTTTGTATATGGCGATGCAATTGCATTTGTGGAAGGGTGAGTTGTTAAGCAAATTTATAGAAGTGATTTGTGATTTTGAAGTTTTAATTCACATATTGAATTTTGTTTATCAAAGTGTTCATATGCTTTGGGTGCTAGGGTCAAATATTTGAAAGTTGGGTGGGGGTTTTGATTATTGTATGGGTGTGGAATTCCTTTGTTGTTGTAGTGGGCAAGACCATTTGATGGGGTTCAATCCCCCTAAGGGATATTAGTTATTGGTTGTTGTGATTAACATAGGTTTAATTTTTGTGGGGCTTGATTTTGTTGTGGTTGAATTTGTTGTTTTGAACATGCAACAATATATTCAAAACCTTCATATTTTCATTGCCATGGCTACAAAATCCATAATTAAACTATTGTCAATAATCTTAAATGAGAAATTAGATAATTGACAAATGTACAATATTTGTGAAAACAAAATAGCGAAAATGCGCTTCATCTAAATAATATGTTACCCAAATGTTATAGATATAAAAAGAATGTAACCCAACATTTCTTCCTTAAAATTTGGCTTATAGCAAAATATGCTCCATTGTCCTCCATTGTCCAATTGAGGGTAGCCATTCTTGCATTTTTTACACCTTGAAAATGAAACCCTAATTATCGGAAGGTGGTTCAAAGGTTATGTATATTTTCACCCATTATTTAATCTTGTTAGCAAAAAAATTTTGTGGGGGAAAAAATTGAACAAGTCAACAACTCTAATGACATTAATGTTTTCAACAAAACTTTAAATTCATGATACAAAACATGGATTTGTAGTCTAGGGGGGTTTAGAACTATGAGGATTAATCCCTTCTAGCACATAGGTAGACTATCAAACATATTTCAACACAACACTTGTAATATTTGTTATTCACATGATTCCCAACATGAGATTTTACACTCTTTTGGGATAAGATCATCCACATGTTTAAAGTTGAATCTTTATGCGAGAATTACACCCCAAGGGAGTTCATCACACGCTCTTAAAGATTCTTTTTTATGAGGAACACTCACCATAGACTATAAAGTTTCCATAATGGTATTCAGAATAATCTCCACATTTTATTTTTTCAAGACTTCCTATTCACATATGATATTTCTATAAGTCTTGATAACAACTAACAATACAAAATTATTGAATGCAAATTATGAGCCAAAAGCTCTAAACTTTACCCCTTATATACTTGAAGGAAAGAAAATGCATGAATAATTAATCACATTCATCTACATCTATTCCCCATATATCAAACCAATTATCACATGCCACTTATAACTTTTCATTATTCTATAAATAGGTTTTACATTATTTGGAGTCTAGGATTTGTTCAAGTCTACATATTTCACCTCTCATTATTATTAACCTGAAATAATTATCTAAATTATTCATAATCAATCCTTATGCCCTTAATCAAAAAAATTATCCTTGTAAAGCCCATGAAGTTCATTATTTTATTTCTCATTTTGATTCATACTATTACCCCAATTCATAATACTATTATTTACAATTATAACTTTTAATAATTATTTTGTTGTTATAGAAGAACCTTTGCATCCTTATTATTGTAAGTTGCTCACATACAATTGGCATCACTTAAAAACATATCAAAAGTTAAAAAACCCACTTAAATATATTTCAAATCTAAAACAATTTTGAAATCATAGGCATATAATGAATGTGCATAATGAATTGCATTCCATACATTTTATTACCAATGTATAACAATAAAATTCAAAAAAGATATTGAAATAATTCTTATAGATTCAAATGTATGTAAATATTTCAAAGCAGTACAAAATTGTTCACTACAATTTGCGATCCTAAAACTCACACCAAATCTTTCAACGTTGGAAATAAAATTGTGTTGGAAATTGAAGAAATGGAAAACACTAAAAAGAAAGTGAAGTTAAATTTTAAAACATAAGTTTGAAGTTGAACTTGACTAGTGCATATGGAGAGCACATTCCAACGTGGTTTTTGACCTCAGAAGAATGCCGGTGCCTCCCATTTTCAAGAAGTGCTTGTCTGGTGTAGGGAAGTACCTTTCATTTTTTGGGGCTGGTGTAACCTAACACCCATGAAACAACCATCCGTGTTTTCACATTGTGAGGCCACCCAGTTGAATGGACCCCAAATTTAGAATCCTTGGTGCAGTTTTAAAACCTTCAGCTATGGGGAGGGCAGCTGAGGAACAAGAACCCAATGAAAAAGGATGTCCTGTCCACAGACCATCCATCCATTGTGTACGTTCTCGGCAGTTTCTTGGGAAGTATCTCCGAGTGTCATAAGAGATCTTCCAATTTTTCAGCCTTGTAGGTGATTCACGTTTGATTGACAATCTCATCCGTTGAAAAAAATTACAAATCTTTTTTTGGCAGATCTTTACCTTCATTAAAGTCCTCAATCGGGGACATTACCAGAAGTGGCCTTGCGCTCAGCTCCAACCATGCGTTGGTCCTTCTTCAAGTAATGCCCTTGGCCTCAGACTTACCCTCAATATGTCAAAGGAAAAAAAAGTTCCGTTTCCAAGAAATAAATTTCCAATATGGGTTGGGTTAGTGGGGTGGGGGTGATGTCAGACAACACAACAGGGTAGTAACTTAGTCAGCAACAAGTTGTGGCCACAGGAGAAGAAGGCAAGAGCGCGTACCGCTGTCCTCCTCTTCCGAGTGGGCGACGGCAGGTCAATGAATGCAAGGAACCAGTCCAGGCTTTTTTTTCTCTATTACGTACCTAGTTGCCTTGCAAGACTCCAGGGGGGAAAAAAGAAAGAAAGATGAAGGGCCAGGATGCGCATGTTGCTCATCTGAGAATGATAATGAAAAAAAAACGCTCCCGAAACAGGAGCGCAGGTTCAGGCATGACATTCATGGCATGAGTCTCCGTCCCGGGGGCGTAATCATTTCGCACACTATACCGCGTGTCATGAATGACCTAACTTAATGGTGCTGGTGGGTAAGTATAGCAAGCGAGTGGCTGTGCTCGCACGACGTGTAGAACGCAAGCATGCAGGTGTTATGTGCCGACGCAGATTGTGCTCAGGGAAGGCTGCATCCAAAAGAAAGATTCAGTTCCAGTAAAGGTTACGGACCCAGATTCAGTTCAGGGAAGGGCTTATCCCGACCGAGATTCTTTTCAGGGGAGGCTGGATCCGCCATTCTCGGCGTAGAGACAAACAGAAAATACTCTCAAGCAAGAAAAAGTCTACAACTGGATCTGAATCTTCTTCCACTTTTCATTTTCCTCACAGCTTCCCCCACAAGATTCTTCGCGGATTCTGTCCATTTTCTTTGATTTTGAATTCATCTCAAGAAAACTACACACCACATGATACACATACTATAATAGAGTTCACCGAAAAGTCACCCTGTATCTGGGCCCTACTTTGACCGCTCTAAAATAATCCTTTGTTTCATCCCCGATTTGAGTGTTTCATTAAAGTGAGCTAAATTTGGTACCGTCTCAGGAAATTGGGTTTCAGGAAGCAGAAGATTTTCAGGATCTTATTTGGAAAAGGCTCGATTTAATATTAAAAAATCATCCAGTAGTCCTGGGGCAGGTGCTGCCTGAAACTGGGAGTGGAATTTCTAGTGTCTATTCAGACCTGCAAAACACTCAAGCATTCCTATTGATGCAAAAAGTTGAAATCAGCCCCCACAGGCTTTACACTAGGAGTAGAGGCTGAACTAGAAAAAGTCTTTTCAATCTGCCCAAGGTTGCTAATAAATGCTGAACTTTATGGTCTTGTATTGGCCCCAAGGCTGAAAAAGGAGGTATCATTGAATTTGGGAGGCCAATTTGCAACCCTTGGGGCCAATGTTTCGGCATTTATTAATATCTTGACGTCAATGTTCTAGCATTTATTAGAAACTTGGGGCCAAACAAGAAGCCAAAAATGCTCAAAGTTGGCCCCAAGTTTTTTCGGCCCTGACTCCTAGTGTAAAGCATGGGCTCAAAGTATGTCCGGGCATCTTCCATCTTTGAAAATAGATTAAGCGGGCATAAAGGCAGATAATGAGAAAAAGAAGCAAACAGTGGTTTTGTACTGCTATTGCAATAACGGCCTATTGCTGGTTAACGTCTTCCCAGATATATACTTATGTCTCCAGCTGCCACTGGGGTTCTAGTCTCAATTAAAATTGTATCTAAATCCTGAGAAGATTAAAATCTTTTGGACAGAGCCAGCAAAGATATTATGATGGCAACTGCGAAGAAGAAGAAAACACAGCTCAAGACACAATAATCTCATACCCTTCTCCTTTAAGAAGAGGGATAGGGATCCATCAGGGATGGAATCTGTGCAAACTTGCAAGCCAAATGTCGTTGGATGGAGAGAAAGAAATATATTGTAAAACTCCTAACAGATGGCGACAAGATTGATACTTTGAACCATAAGAAAGATAAAGTAGGGGAAAGAGGATTGGCGTTACGAGAGTGGTGGGGAACCTGGGTTGGGTGACCAGGGAGGGATGCTGCAACATTTAGCCTTCTATGTCACCTGTAGAGCAGCTGAACAAGCTGAGGAATGGTCAAGACTTGACGCTTTATAACATAACGAACTTTTAAGGGCTACTTGTTTCATTAAAAGGAAATGAAGTCGGAGATTGGCCTAATAATCCCCTAAAATATATATGTTGGAACTTGGGGCTTTATAGCTTTTTTTTGTGGCGAATTTTGGGGAGATTTTTTTTTAAAATTGTATTTTCATTAAAAAAATTGTCACTTTTGGGCTGTTATTTGATCAAAATGTAACATAATTTACTTTCATTGAAACTGGCCTAGTAATCCTCAAAAATATATAAGGTACTGTGCAGTTCCCCGCTGCCCCCCCCCGCCTTTGAGAGGCAGGTAATCATGCACAAGAAAACTTAACCACATTAAGGATTCCTCCTATAATTTGTGGACGAGTTGGAACCTATTCTCTAAAAATATGGTGACTTTTATATTTTTTTCCCCTCATAATTGTTGGTTTGCGCCCATTTTTTCGAAAGTAAATTCCTTGTTCTTTTCATACCTTTTTTTTTCTCTATCTTGTTGGGAAAAGTCATTCAATATGGTACTGTGACTTGCATGGATTTTTTGTGGACATTTTTTTTGGAAAAAATAGAAAAAACAAATTGTAGCAAAAAATTGTCTTAGGTCTACCTTCAAAATATCAGAAAATTGGATTAAAAAAAAAAAAGGTTCTCTCTAGGCCAACAAGACAGTTAAAAAAACACCAGCAAGTGGGGAAGGTTTTCTGTCAATAAAAGAAATTCAAAATCAGCTGGAAAAAAACAAATTGTAGCAAAAAATTGTCTTAGGTCTACCTTCAAAATATCAGAAAATTGGATTTAAAAAAAAAAAGGTTCTATCTAGGCCAACAAGACAGTTAAAAAAACACCAGCAAGTGGGGAAGGTTTTCTGTCAATAAAAGAAATTCAAAATCAGCTGGAGTGCCCAAATGTAGACGTAGTCAGCTTCCAGATTGTTCGAATAGAGCCACTAAAGTCATGACAGACCAGCTTCACTGGGTGAAAATTGTGCACAACTTTTGTTCAGCACATCCTCGGCAACAAAATCAACCCAAAAGCCGTGTTTCAACTCCCCACTCCCTCGCCTTCGTTCCTTATCGGGTCAACACAAACTTTCTTACATATGAACCTTTTTTTAATTGGGGTCTCTCAATCTTATATATAAATTCACTACGTCCGTGCGTGCGTGACGGAGCTCGGGTTTCAGGCCCGTGCTGGGCACGGACGTAGTGAATGACTGGCTGTGACGGTGGCCAGCAAGGGCGGGCTGGGCACGGGAGAGGGGCTGACTGGCTGTGACGGGCTGGGCACGGGAGAGGGGCTGACTGGCTGTGACGGTGGCGAGCACGGGAGAGGGGCTGACTGGCTGTGACGGTGGCCAGCACGGGCGGGCTGGGCACGGGAGAGTCCCTGCAGGTCCTGTGCGTGCTTTATATGGAAAAGGAAGAATGAAGCCTCCCCTGAAGCCGGACGGACAGTAGAAGGATTTTAAAAAAATTTCCCTGTTTCCGAATGTGTTCGCACGGTGTTCCCTCTAAGTTCCTAATAGGTTCCCAATATGTTCCCCAAGTTCACAATGTGTTCCTCAACATGTTCTGCATATAACCACCTCACTTTTATCCCATATGCTTTGGCAAATGTTGTGGAGGATGAGGGGGACTTCACAGTGGCCGAAGGTCACGGCTACACGGCTACCCACTAGTTGAGGTAATTTCTAAATTGTCCAAAAAAAACACATGACAAACTGAGTTACGAAAGAAACTAGTACATACATATTGCCGTTCATTTGGAGGCCCACTGTTTAGCCTTAACTACACACTCATTACGTGATTACTGTTAATTATTTTGTCATTAGGTCCATCTGTAGTTACTTAGAACCTATCTTTGCGGCTTACAAAACCACAAGAGCGGTTCTTGCAGCAGCCAAACGCTAGCTTTACATTTTTTCTGCTGCAAACGAAGCTCTCTCTCCAAGCGCTTCGGCCGCGCACTCTGGTCGCACGCTGTGAATGTTTAGTGGGGTTTTCTGTCACTCTTCGACGATTGTTCACGAGATCTATCGATAGATCATTTCTTCTTGTTTTGATCCGACTTGCAAGTTTTTTCCGACGACGAAGGGTTGTCACTCGTGCTTGCTGGCGGCAGTCGATATCGATCTGATTCCTGTACCTCTCTTCACGTGGGAAGGGATTTTCATTTTTTGCTCTCGGGAAGAGTTGAGTCTTTTCAAGCTTAAGGAAGCTTTGTGGTGCATATCCGTGAGACGGAAGCCGGGAGAGCGTTTGGCGCGTTTTCCTTTCCGGCTTAGTTTGTTAGTTGAATCGATTGTTGCAAGTTCTGAGGTTGTTCATTACTGTAAGAAGGTTAGAAAAAAGTGCTGTTGACGCATCGAGGAGTTGCTTGTGACCTGACGCTGGTGGATGTAAGGGTGCGTGGTGGTTTTTATATCGGTTACTTGGAAGGTTGCTTTCCGATACGGAAGTTCAGGGGGTGAGGAGCGAGCAAGTAGCTTGCTGCTGAGTAACATATAGTATGCGAAAATTGCGGATATGGAGTTGTATGGATCGCATAGTGGCGGTTTGGACCAGGCACTGAAAGATGCGGAGCGAAGGTCTGCAAAAACTGGTGATGATGCTGCGCTCCAAGAGGCATTGGAGTGTGCTAAGGCGGAGACGGATGCGGCGAAGATGAGGGCGGTCTGGCAAGGGGCAAAGGAACTGAGACCTTCCTCCGATCGTCTCTTTCAAACTATTTATGCCCGATCTCTGCGAAAGATGTCAGAAGTTCTCGAGCTTCAAAACCCGGTGGACGTCCAAGTGGCCGGGCATGCTCTGGTTAGAGCTGCCGAGCTCGGTTACTTCAACGTCGTGAAGGCTTTACGCAAAGCACTATCCGAGCTTACTGCCAGCACCCTAGCCTGGCGGTTCAAGGGTTTCGCATTGCTCAAGGCCGTGGATTCCGGCTCTCTTGACGTGGTGCAAGAGCTTCTCAGGTCGTCGAACTTGGCCGGTTTGGCACTCATGGGTTACGAGCTCGCCATGTCTCGAGATGAGGGTTACCCGTTTGTGAGGAACAACTTGACAAAGAAATGGAGAGCTCGTCTAGCCAGTGTGAAGTCGCTGTTGCCGCATGCATCTCCGGTTATGCAATACTCGGTGGTGGAGCTCCATGGCAGTGGAAGCGACGAAGAAGAGGTCCACGAGGCGACTCGAGCCTGTTTCCGGACCTACTTCCTGTGGCGCCTGATAATCGTCGCGGCCGCGAACAGTCATGCCTCGGTCTTTCGAGAGGTTCTCCGTCGTATCGACGAGCAACAGTCGGTCGAGACTTACCACGATCGCCAGTCGAGCCGTGGCGGAGACATCATGCGCAACCGTGTGGCCATCGAGGAGGAGTTCCTCAGGTATGCATTGAAGATCACTGCTAAGCTTCAACGCGACCATCTATGCTACGATCTCTGGAGACGAACCGACGAAGCTCGTGCATACGGGTACGATAGGACCGAGTCCGAGGCCGATGCCGAATCGCGATGGCGATGCACCGCCCGCTCGATGTTTGGAGTATGGGAGATTACAATGCGAGTACCCACTCTGATGACGGAGATTGAAGCGGCTTACAACTCAGACAACAAGCATGCAATGCGACGCTACAAGTACGTCAAGCCATTGCTCTCGCAGATGACGAACGTCGCCATACAGTTCAAAATCGCTGTAGAAATCGGTCCCAACTTCATCGAGCTAACGGTTGGCATCAACCATGTCCGAGTGCATGTAGAGAACGCATCGTGGGATGAAAAAAAGATTGGCCATTTTCCTTCCCGTGTGGAGCTGAAGGTCATACCGGCGACGAGCGGTGGGAATTCCGTATCCATGACTTGTGGCTCGTCCAACACTGCTTTCAAAGTAGGCGTCGCTGAACAAATCCGAGCAGGGGTGCACGCCAATATAGGCAAAGTTGCGGCTGGAGGTCTCACACTCACTGCAGGGGCTACCACTTCGTCAAAAATCGAGTCCAAGCCTTGGAATCTGGAGCAGTTACCTGTTCACGGTGATCGCGGTGGCAGCTTCATCTGGACCCTGGAGAGTCTCCGCGGCACGGAGTTCCAACGGCTAAACCCGGAACTCATGGCTGCCAAGTCCTCCATCTTCCAGTTCGGCCGACGCATACCTATCAACCCTCTCACCACCTTGCCCTTCACCTCGGATGGCGGTATCAATTTCACCGGCTCCGAGTTCAACGACACACTGGCGTGGAGGTTCCCGAAAGAGCTGGAGAATACCGAAATCGCTTTTGACATTGAAGGCCTCTTGTCCACCACGCACATGTCGCAGACCACGTTCTGGGAAACCCGTGTGCTTCCCTTCGAGACCAGGCTCTCACAAAAGCTGGAGCCATGTGGTGATCCTTCGGGAGGCGACAAAAAGAAGAAAAAGAAAAAATAGACAACTCTTTGCTACTCCGGCTAGCAATCTCTCTTTCATGCTCAAAGCAATCTGCAGGAACTTCTGTAAAAGATGTAGGTATAGCTTCTTCAATAACTTGTTGGTTTCACAAGGCTGCTGCAGGCACACAGAGAGAGGAGTCCTAGTTGACTTTAGGTGGTGCACTTTCGAATGGAGTGTACAGAAGTCCATCACAGGGTTGCTTCAGCTGGATCAAAAGGAAGAAGGTAGTTGCCAAGCTCCCTGGATATGTTCTGTGGTTTCAAAGAGATGATGTGCAGCAGCCCCTTGCATTGCAGTAAGACCATTGAACCAGCTCTGATTCACGAACTTCAGAATGACTAAATTCCAGAAGAATTGAAGATTAGAGCTGTGCATCATAAATATCAAGCAAAGTCAAGACTGAAGCAAAGATTCAAGCTGCACTGAAGCAAATTCAAGCTCATTGTAATTCCTGCGACATTCATTGTTCAACACAATGTATGATGGGAAATCTGTTCTTGGAAACTTGCTGCAACTTTTGTCTTTTCATCCTTGCTCTTATCTTTGGAGCAAAACTCTATCAATTGTAGATTTGTCAAGTTGTCCATCCAAGTCTCATTGGTTTTCTTCTTCTGGGAAACTTTCTTAAAAGTAGGGATCTGGAGGTTTGAATCCAAATTTTTGAGATTTGAATAGATGATGTGCAAAGATTGTCTGTGGGCACAATTGCAGATCTTATTCACAGAATTGTGAAATTATATGTAATGGAAATGTGTAAAGACTAAACCTAGTGGGATAACTTACATAGAGATTTAGGATTATAGTTTTTTTGCAAATGTATTTTCTTGAAGTGGAAATACTCATGATATTTTTGCAACATTGTAACATGTTAACAGGAATGAATGCTTAATATACAGCATCGGGATAAGTTCTACTGAGGCAAAAGACTAGTGCATTTAAAAAGAAGTACAGTGAGGGTAATTCTCTTTTTGCACTAGGTAGTAGTGTAACAAAAAGAACAGGGAGCATCACAACTGTAGTCCCAAAGACAATTATAAGGTGATCTTCACAGAAAGGATATACATGACCTAACCAGGTAATTCTATGTCTCCACTGATTCAACTATGCATGAACTGCCTGACTTCCTACTCTAGCCAGATTAAATAAATCTATGGGTCTGGGGATTAGTTCAATCTGAATTCACTCTCATGAGCCAACTGGCCTTCTGATAGCACTTCCCATACATCATGAAACCCACAGCAAACAGTAACCCAGAAAATCCCAAAACAACTACAAGAAAGCTCAAATGCAACGAACATCAACACGTCTCGGAATTACAGGTCCGCAACTTCACTACAGTCCACTACTTGACGCAAAGTAGCCACTATGCATTCACAATGCTCACTGTTTCACATTCAATACTGACAGGATGGAAGTACACAAAGGAATGAGACTGTAGCAGGTTCAACAGACGATTTCAACAATGCAACACATTCTCCCAGTGCAACCCTTGCTTCAGAGCTCCCAGTTATCTAGGTACTCTCTCCCCTTCCCACCATTCACAATAACACATCACTACGGAAACCAACAACACCACATAATTCACAAATCCATCAGACCGCTCACGAATTCCCTTGAGCCTGTCATCACTTCCCCAGGTCTGACCCTTGACTACACAGCTAGACTTACTATGTCTAAAATGCAACACAAGCGCAACGGAGAGTCTGTGCTGCATCCAGACAGCAATCCTCCATCATACTACACAAAGCTCCAACCAAAAAATCAGTTATGAGACCATCTTCTTGAAAAACTTAGCTGTCCTCATCCACCGCAGAGGTCTCCTCATATATCTTCACCTCACCGAGCATCTCCAACAACAGACCAATGCCCTCTTGCCCATTTTCACCTCGTAATCAAGAATGCCCCTCCAAACCTCCAGCGCCGAGTGCGTCAAACAATCCGCAACAACCTATCAAAGTAATCAACAACAAACAAAACCAAACCAAAAAGGAAAGAAAATCAAATGCAAGGTGCCAATCATCACGAGGAGTTGCCGCGCGCAGCCACAAAGTGCCTCAACCATGAATGACGAACTCCAAAACAAAAGTTGGCGAACCCAAACGGCGCAGCTGATATGGCAGGTATGACACCTCAGCCCTATTTTCATGCCACAGTAGTACCGTTGCAAAGTTACAACAGTTTGAATAACTAGTGGGTGCCCGTGACCTTCAGCCACCGAAAAGGTCCATGGACTAAAGAAAAAACAAAAAAACATGATCCTAGATGTCTAGGGCTTGGAAAATCAAAGGTGACAATTTTTGAGAATTTGAAATTTGTCCTTTCATTAATTAAAATTCTCTGCCCGTGCCGGCCCCCCGTCTTTTTTCACGCGTCCCCCCGTGTTGGCCCCCTCCCCCCCTGCCCCCGGGGAGCAGCAATACATTTTCAACAGTGTCTGTGTGCTTAGTAGAAAGTAACTTAGGTAAATTAGGTAAAAGAAGATAACTTCGAAAATATAATAACTAACAGACAGAAAGTAATCTCGTTTTTTTTGGGCCAGGCCTGGTCGTCCGTCTGTGATGGACCCGAGCTCCGTCATGGATGGACGCACGAACGTAGTGAATTTATATATAAAATGTTGATAAATTGATGGGTTCTTTGTTGGGAAAGCTGAAGAGACAATATTTTATTCATCTATGGTCAAGGTGCAAAAGATCACTTCATGAAATCTAAGTTCACACGCAAAAAGCAGCCATCATATCTTGGAAGTTGGAGATGCAAGGCTGGTGCGAGATAGTCTGCAAATTTGGGGAACAGGTGGTACTGTAAAAACCACTTCCATTCTACAGAAGGCGTGAACTTCAAATGAACACTGACAATCTCTTCCACCCTGAGTAGGCGTCCATATGCTTGTAAAGCATTGGCGGAATTCTTTTGGTGTTTCTGGATGGCATGCTATCAAGTGGAATCTGTCCTCTGCAAATGGCAGGGCAACGGAAAAACTAAATAATGCCCACTGTTTTGCTTGCTCCAATGAGCACTTTGATTTTCAAAAGTGCCCGGCCTCTTTTGTTCTTCTGTTTTTTCCATATTTACTGGGTATCCCATGGAAAAACATGCTTTGAGCAGGATAGGCCCCCATTTGAAGATATTGCTATAATGTTTCATTTCCATGCTGGCTAGTAGAGTGGCAAGCCTCTGTGAAGTGGAGGTTGGAGTCATAAGCTGGTTATATTTGTTGCAGATTGACTGGGACTATTAACTATTTATATTCTTCTATGACTCTTCTTCGAGTGGTAGCCAATACCATGACTAAATAAAAAGTAGGACAGAAACCCAAAATTTGACTTTTGGTGGAAATTGTAAGTGCAGATCTACCCACACCCGCTATTTCGGCCAATATCAGCGTCTGTCAGATTGAACATAGAGTGTTAAATTGTTTCTCCAGTCCCACCGGGCCATAAACTTGCAAAAAATGGACAGTAGGGGAGGTGACTCTATTATTTCACATTTATGAACACATTTCAAAATATTGTCCTGATTCAAAAATATTTCTGGCTGAAATTTAGAATGTTGCATCTAGTCCTATGTTGGTCACAAAAAACATTCAGAATGTGATTGGTATGTGAAGTTTTTTGACCTACAACTAATCGATGTAATTGGAGTTCACCATTTTCCATCTACCCATAATTATGCACTTCAGTGCACAGAAAAAACCCTATTTCTACAATCTTGTATGCACATGAAGACCTTATTATTGCACACATTATACTCAAGATTGCTATTTCATTGCCAAGACCCAAGTGCTCTTATGCAAGAATAGGCTATTTAAAGGCTCTACTTCATTGAAAGTACAGGGTATTTTAGTGCTGCCTGTGGACCTGCTCTAAGTTGTACGAAATTATTGTATGGCTGATGAAGGCTAACAATTTACCTCTGTCTTTCTTATGTTTCTTGTTTATCTTCTTCTTCTTCTCAAATCCAGGCTTACATGGCCAGAGTGAACCAGCAACCACCACTGCACTAACGTGGATGGATGGTGCACTGATAGGATTCTCTTTTCTATCCCTGTGCCATCCTAGGTTGACTATTTTTGTTTACCCTTTCTCAGCCCTGATCTCAGCTTTTATTTTTTCAACTTTATTTTCTCCCCACCCCCTTCCCAGTTTTTTTTTCCCCCTGATCTCAGTTTTTGTTTTTTGGAACTTTATTTTCCCCCCGCCCCCCACCCAGTTTTTAATTTTTT
>Ga0209208_10002035_pt1 | contig 28872 bp, 31 predicted proteins | sample S1TSphfallax_3_FD_187694 | JGI IMG/M metagenome (GOLD analysis project Ga0209208, IMG submission 187694) | Host-associated microbial communities from peat moss isolated from Minnesota, USA - S1T2_Fd - Sphagnum fallax MG (SPAdes) (version 2) | ecosystem: Host-associated > Plants > Peat moss >...
GGGTGGAGGGTTAGAATTTCACTTTCTAGCATAGAGCCATATCTTTCAATGCTTGAGCAGAAAGCCACAAAAGTTAATAAGAGGGTTTTGACCTTGTTTTTTAATTGCTCAAAAAAAAGTTTGCTGAAGGAACTTTCTATTTTAAAGAAAAGTTCGACACCTCTAAACTCTATAGGAACTCTAGTTTCAAGAATGATATTTAAGTTCCAAAAGCTTTCCAATGATATAAAAAACTCTTTAATCCAATGGGTTTTGGGCTTTGTAATTGCTTTTTGAAAATTTGAAAATCCATTGAGATTTCAACTTTCAAAGTGGGAGTTCACTTAGGAGTGTGAGGGTTCATTCCCTCACACTCTCCTACACTTTTGAGAGTATGAGATGTGACTCCTAGGCTTCCTTTTTTGGCCTACAACCTTGCAAGCCCTTGCCTTGATCATGAGCCCAAAATTAAAGTTGCGACATATAATTTAAACCATAACATATATTATTAAACATATGTTATGACCTTTATATTTAATGATTAAAATAAGATATTTTATTGACTATTATTGTTGATTCAAATTGATTTTCCATTCATAATGATGAAAATTATCCATTATCAACCATTTTTTTTATCAAATGTATGAAATTTGTCCACTACTATCCACTTTTCATTGATAATGTGTAATTCAAAATTGCGTTCAAAAAGGTTATTTGGAGGATGGACCATATGGAAACATTCATAAGACTTTTGTTGAGGTATGTGCCTAAAATGGATATAAATAGAAGTGATGCCACAATTACTTACAATTTATTCAATAATAACATGTTGCAATTGCAACCTTGTTAAAACATGAGAAGTTAGTAGGTTGGGAAAGTGTTTTAAAATTCAAACACATTTTCACAAGTGTGCAAAAGTGAAACCCAACACCCCCAAATGGTCTTTCCACTTTGATTTTGGGAAACCTAAAATTTCGTAGTGATTAAAATTTTTGGGACAAAAATGCAAATAATACAAAATGTGCAAATTGGGCTTTTAAAAAACTAGAGGTCTTGAAATCTAAATATTGAAAATGGGTTCACATTTTTCATTTGAATATTTAAAGCTCAAATTGTGATCAAAAGAGTGATTAAGAGTCAAACTTAAATTGACAATTTGACACCAAATTTTTTTTGCATAGATTGCGGCCTTGTTTTGAGTTCTTGTGTTTTGTGTTTGGACTTAAACTTAAGTGCCTACATTTGTTATGGTTTGTTGTAATTCTTGCACACTTTGAAAATTCCTTGGTTGTGGTAGTTTTTATGTTTGTGACATTTTCAAAATTTTAGTTGGACATGGTTGGAAAAACCAGATCCATTTGCTTTGTCTATTGATTTCAACATGCAACCATGCCAATAGAATATTAAGTTGAAGTGCACACCACATAAAACCAATTTAAAAAGCAACTAGGATTCACGTCCCACACCAATGGTAAAACCTTGGTTGAAATTGACAAAGTTGTTGAAAACAACAAATCCTTCATTGTTTAATATTATATCTTTTTTGTTATGGTAACACTATATGTCTACCTAGATTTGTTTCATAACCTTGAGAAGATTCTTAACATCCATGTTTCGGGCTTGGACCATCTTATCAAACCATCAATTATTCAAGGAAGGGTATGAGGTAATCAAAAGCAAGCAAAATTTGAACATTTAACAACATGGTGATGTTCACTTTGGTTACTTCACATGCAAGCCAATTTTCTCACTTCTGCATGATGAAGGGCTTTATATCTTGCTATCATTTTCTTGACGAAAGAAATCATTGATATCCAACAATGTCACAATTTCAAGAAACTTTAATGCCTTAACATTCAACAAGGATGTGTGCCTCTCGAGCTCAAGAACTCTCTTGTTGGATTGCAAAATGCATGATAACACTCCATCCAACAATTACTTTATGCTATCAACCAATGATAGGTGCATATAATTTTCATAACCAAGTTAGTCCTATGTGCAACGTAATGCATAGGCACTAAAAAAGAGCCAAATCACATTTGAATTAAGAAGTTACTTCTTTGCACACACTAATGAACACAAATCCTCCATCGGTCCCAAATGATACTAATTTATGGCCCATCACTTGTTCACTTGTTTACCACTATATCACCAGAGGGCAATGAAACTCAAGTCAGATTTGTTGACCTTTAAATCCTAAAACCTCACATTCAACTTGTGTACACCCAAAGAGAAAAAACACATCAAGTTGGAAGAAAAAGAACAAAATGAGAAAAACAAGAAAGATACAAAGAAAACCACATAAACTCTTTTTAAAAAAAAAGACAAAATAACTAAAAATAAACAGGAAGATACCTCATAAACCTTAACATTCACTCCATTAAAATCTCGCATTCCATTCCCATACAATAAAACAGAGTAAAATATATCAAGTTGGAAGTGGAAGAAGAAAGCAACAAAATGAATTATTAAAAAAAAAAGGCTTCAAAGAAAACCACGCAAATCCTTAGGTACAAGAATAAAAAATGAAGTACAATGCAAGCACAAAAAATCCTTTAAAACCCTAACATACTTCATTAAAACTTCATCTTTAATCTCTAGACAATCAAGGAGAAGAAACATATCAAGTTGGAACTTGGAAGAGGGAGAAGAAAAACACATCAAAGTTGAACAAAGAGAAAGAAAACCACAAAGAGTTAAAACACTTATAAAACTCTTTTTTCTTAAAAAGTCTTATATCACTTGTAAAACCCTAAAAACTTAATCACTTTTAAAACCCTGTGATGGGCAATGTCGAGCAGGCAAGGTATACAAGGCAAGCTAAAGCAAAGCAGATGAAAAATGTTATGGATGTTAAGAGTGGATGGAAGGTGGAAGGGTGAAGGAAAATTAAATTCAACACCTGATCTGGTGGAACACATGTCACTCACTAAAATCTCCACATTTGCTGCAGACATGCACACATTCTTGCACAAGTTGTAAGTTCCAAAACTGATTTACATAGTGTGCACTCCTTTCTTTTGCACACAACAGGGAGGCCTAATACATTTTCATTGGACTGAGAGAACAGCTTCTCTTCAAGTGTTGATGGATGGATCCTCCGATGAAAGGGCAATGAATCTGCCTGACTTTGCCCATCAAAAATGCTACGATTATTATAGTACAACCTGACACAAAAAACTGTCTCTTCTAGTTCCTAATTTCTTAAGGATTTCTTCTATGTGGCCAAACCACACCTAACAATCAGCTGATGAACCATATATCATCTTGAGACTCACCAAAAGAGATTCCACGGATTTTTCAGTGGGCATATGATTTCAGTAGAAGAGAGCTCCACCACACCCAGATCGGCCCAAAGAACCTTCACTGTGATCCTCAGAGAACCAAGCTCCCCATCACAGGTCTCCTCCACTACTTGACTTTTGAACAATTGCTGCTCTGATCTGATGAAAACAGGAGCTCAATAATTACTACTTGCAACTTATCAACTGTGTCAAGGGGGTGACCTCAACAAAGGCATCATCACCACTTGGCAACAAAAGGTACCATATTCTTTCACTTGGTCTTACTATGTACCACAGCTTTTATTCCACCCAAAGAATATGAACATACAAGCATGTTCACCTCCATTCATGAAACTTCAGCCATCAATCATCATCATCATCATCGTCATCTTCACTGATATCATCACCAGGGCCATCAGCAACTTGATTTCCAATCATATTTTGTCCTTCAAGTCCACCGAATTCCTCCTCCTCCTGTGATCCCTCATATTCATCAGGTCATTTAATGGCAAACATCAAGCACTTCAACTTCCGTAAATCATAACAGGAGCATGACTCAGGTAGACTCTAACTGCAGCAAACAAATTCTCATGTATATGTCAAAGGTGTGATGCCTGAAGAGCTTGGGTCCATACTACAGAGACTTGTGGCTGACAGCTATTTTGGAAAAAGAATATAGTGGATGTAAATAGCAATTCACACATTTGAGACCCACCAAAATATCAGTCTAATACATCATTTATGCATGGTGTTACAGAAGAATTATGAGCTCATTTAACCCCACAGCACTTGCTGCCGATTGAAGCTCCCCAACTGAACTTCCCATATTTCCTGATGGAAGGAATCTTTACCTGATCCTGCCGCTTCTCCCTTCCAAGCATGAAGTTTTCTTGAACAACTGACCAATGCAAAGTTGGAGGGAAATCCCGTTGCTGTCCACAACAATCACAAGTTTAGTCTTACCATCCCTCCTGTAAAATATCAAGTACATACCCAACATTTGAAAAATTGTTTCAACTCACATGAGACTCAACAGTTGCAAACTGGAGAGGTGATGCTGGCTGTGAGAGTCGACCCCTTCCACTGGTGAGTGTGCTTCGAACATTGGCATGCCCTGGACTCTTCGACGGTGATAGAAAGCCAGATTGACTCTGTTTTGCAATCACTGCAAGCAAATGCATTCCCCATTGCAATTTCTCCATTCAGATCTGCAACTAATCTTCACTCTCAAGACTTCAAATCTTTTAGGACTGAACTCTTGTCATATGATAGTTACAATGCCTGTGATGAGAGGGGTAGAGAGAGAAAGAGCCAGGGAATCAACCAAGAAGTTCCACATCTACAGATTGCTTCAAAACGTCTTTAGGAGAACATGCAGCTTAGTCAAGTAGTCCAGATACATATCTGACTCTTCTTCTCATATTGAGCTTACCTCTGGCATCACGACTGTCAGCCCCAGCCGAAACTTTTTGGGCTCTGCTAATCTTCACACACAACACAACACACATGCATTCAGCCCAATGAACTTCCCAACTTCTGAGCTCAAACAATCAAATTTCCAGTTCATTTCAAAGTGAACTTAGCATCAACTGTTTCCTGTCACATAAGTCTGAGGAGTGTGAGTATTCAACATTATAACACTCTCAATTCTGCAAGTAGCGGAAGCGAGGGCATTACCGCACTAAAAAATTTGACCACTGATTCCCATCACAGCACCGAAGACAAGGATTTCACCCATGGATAATTAAACCACCCCACAAAACCCAACAAGTGTTAGAGAATGTACAAACATGCTTATAGGGTTCAGACAACCAGAGCATCTTGATACCAAAGATAACGACTCACACAAGCACAACAAAATTTCCTCATCCAACACACAAAGTCTTCATAATAAAACCACAAAATAACATTAGCCAAAATACACAAGTGTTGAAACATGTCAATGATGACAAAACAAACAAATAGAGAATCAGATAAAAAGGAGTCAGCACCTCCTCTGGACGCCAGCTTTGTGAGACCTTTCTCTTTGGTGTCAGCGTATGATTCAGGAAAACCATTCGCCTTCTCACTAAGCTGAAGAAGATACAAATGAGACTCATAACATTCAGATCAATTGTTCATTGTTTATGAAAATGTGCCCTTCTCAGTAAGATGAAGACGACACAATACAGAGTCATAAGATTCAGATGAATTGTTCATTGTTTATGAAACATGCACCCTTCTCAGTAAGCTGAAGACATTACAATACAGAGTCATAAGATTCAGATCAATTGTTTGTTGTTTAAGAACATGTGCCCCTTCTCAGTAAGCTGAAGACAACACAATAGAGTAATTAGATTCAGATCAATTGTTCATTGTTTAAGAACATGTGCCCTTCTCAGTAAGCTGAAGATGACACAATACAGAGTCATAAGATTCAGATCTATTTATTGCTTGTTGTTTAAGAACATGTGCTCTTCTCACTAAGCTGAAGGCAACATGAACCAGAACCATAACATTCAGATCAATTTTCATTGTTTCACAGAAAACACACTAATTAGCACTATATGCCACACAAATGTGACAACAATAACTGGAACAAGGGAATTTAGGATTCCTGAATTTATCACAAATTCAAACTGTACATGATAGTACAATTTCTTCCACTCAGGAGAATGACGTTTCTCTGACCAGCAGGAGGAGGAGTCTTCCTCTTCTAAGAATGTAGATAAAAAACAAAACAGCTCATATACACCTACCTCTTTCTTCTCTTTCTTGGCATCATTCTTGACCTGATATTCACCAGCTTCTGCATCAAGCTTCTGTGCTATGGGCGAATTCCATCCTGACAGAACAGGACTCTGTGACCCATACAAAACATGTTTGTCAGACCCATCGCAAAACAATAAGAGAGAGACAATGGAAGTCAGATAAGAAGCTCCTTGCAAAACTGACATGGATGTCCACAGTCTAGATGGTAGGAGGATGTGATGAGAGAATCTCTCTTACTCTTTCAGACGAAGGGGATTTGCTCTTGAAGATTTTGCTCAAAGCACGAGTGTATGCTGATGATGATGGTATTCTGAAGCTGCCTTGAGCTTCCTTTCCTATATTTCTTGTGTTGTTATTGTCAATAGCTGCTGCTGTCTCTTCTTCTTTATCTTCTTCTTCTGCTGCTGCTGCTGCTGCTGCTGCTGCTGACATAGATACCACTAATGAGTCTGTTTTCTCATGTATTCTTCTTCCTTCTTTACCACTTGCTTCTTCAGTGACTACATCGCTATCCATCAAACCGAGTTCCTGAAACAAAAGCCGATGTTCTCTTTCCCGCTCAGATTGAGAGGGCGTCGGGGTTGGAGCTTCCCAGTCGATCAAATCAACGTCTTCCAACTGCCTCCTGCTTCTTTCCGTGTTGTCTTCTCCGGTCCTCGTCATGCCCCCTCCAATTGCACCAATGCCATTCTCGCTGCGACTGCGGCTGTCGTCCTCCATATACCCAGCGACGTCACTTACTAGGTCCAGCATTCCATCGTTAGTCATCACAAGATTCCCCGACGGCGCTAACAGAATGCGACCAGTGACCACAACTGTAGGTTTGGACCCGCTCTCAAGCACCTGTTTCTTCTGCTCTTGCTCTTCTTCTGCTTCGTCTTCTTCGTCGTCTTCGTCTTCTTCGCTGGCTTCCTCTACACTATCGTCGTTATCCTCTTCTTCATGTTCGTCAATTCTCCCTTCTTCTTGTTCTTCTTCTTCGTCGTCTTCTTGTTCTTCTTCTGCTTCTTCTTTTTCCTCTTCCTCTTCCTCTTCTTCTTCGTCTTCTTCCACCTCTTCTACAGCTTTGTTATCATCTATCGACGACTCGGTAACAATGCTATTTACAGGAGTATTCTCCCTCTCAGTAGCTGGTGCTGTTGCAACCACGCTATCTGAAACAACTGCCTGAAAACCAGCACGTCCAGCTGCTGCAACAAGAACAACTGCAGTTCCAATTTCCTGGTTACTACTACAACAACGATTGCTATTGTCTATCCTCTCAATCATCTCATCCCGGACACATCCTCCTCCCACACTAGCAGCAGCAGCATCATCATCAGCAGCAGCAGCAGCAGCAGCTCCCACAACAACCCTAACCTGAGCACCACCGACTCCAACGCCGGCTTGATTCATCTTCATCGCCAACTGATCGATTGTGAACGCCACCACAACAAGGTAAGTAGCTTGCGTCGTCGAGTTGCTTGCATTCTTCTTCTCACAAAAGCTGAATGCAGGAAGGAGAAAAAAATAAAATCTGCAGCTAAAGAAAGTCGACCACGACAACAACAATGAGCGTGTTGTTGTTGCTACAAGTAGAAAGAGAACTAAACTTGAATTACACCCCGCACTAAAAAAACACTGGCCAAGCGCACCTTCACAGTATCGCAGCAGCATATCCGCCAACCCACTCTCTTCGCTACCTTGCCCCGCGCGCCCCCCTCCCCAGTTCTCCCGCGGAGAAGACGACCCAACCATAACCCCGGGTTCCAACCTAACCCTAGCTTCCAACTTCCCCTAACCGCGGTTAGTTAGGCGAGGGGTATACGATACCGTACAGAGAGGACGGGGTCATTTTTAAAAAACTAAAATTAAAATTAATAAAACGAATAGCACCTGCGCCAGTTCGACACTAATTCATATTATTATCAGAAATGTTGAAATTCTCTCAAATAAATAAATAAATAAATAAATAAATAAATAAATAAATTCAGAAATATCTTTTTTCTGAAGGAAAGTGAAGAATCTGGTGGAATATTTGGGGAATATACCATTCATTTGTCAAAATGGAATCCTCAAGATTAATTAATATGAGATTAATTAATTAATTAATAATTAATTAATTGACAAACATGTGTCAAAGTGGCTAAGGGTTATTAATAATTATTATTTAAAAAAAATAATAACCCATAAAAACACCTCTTCCCAGTGCCCACCGGCCAAAATTAATTTTTGTGCCAATTTTTTGTCAAAATTTGTAACACGGATCCAAATTTGCTGGCGTAAGATTCTTTTATCCGTTGGAATAATTCGCCCTTTCCTTCTTTATACTTTTTTTTATATACCTCTTTTGGCGTGCATCGCCAGGATCCTATCTTAGGCTGAAACAAGGAGCCAAAAATAGGAGGATCTTTTAAATTTTGAAATAGCCAAATTTGGTTAAAATCTTCTTTTATGGTGGATTCGCAACCTGTGCTATTGCAGAAATTCTATATTAAAAAATGAAAATGAAAATGAAAATTTAAATTTAAATTTAAATTAAAAGAAAAAGAAAAACCCTGGTTCCCCCCTTGGCAATGTTTTTTTTTTTGGGGGGTCAATTTTGTGATGTAGCCAAAACTAGTGATCATCATCCATAGGAAGATTTAAGCCAAATTTAGTTGCAAGCTAAATATGAAAGCAAAAATTTCTAAATTTCCTTCATTATTAATAATTAATTAATTAATTTTTGGTTACCCTTACCTTGAATAATGTATAAAAATCAGGCCAATTTATTGAAAAAAAATTGGTCGAATTTCTGGCTATTGGAAAATTTCATAAAAAGTAAATGCTTTTGAGCACTTCTAATTCTAAAGTTCACTTTTTGGCTATTTACAGCCGCCAATTTTTAAAAAAAAAATAGTTCGGCTGCTTCCAAGTCACTCCCCGGGAAAAAGACAAACCCAATGGTGTTGGGCGGATCTCTCTTTTTCCGAGGAGAGAACACCTGGATGTGGGTCCGGTTATGTGGGCCCTCTCTCCCCATTTACGGTCCCAGGAAATCAAAGAACCGGTCAAAGAACCTACCCTAGACGACGGCCAATTCTTTCAAAAAACAAAAACTAAGTCACTTCTTCGGAGAATTTCAAAAAAAACTTGGAACCGGAGGTTATTTTATTTTTATATTAATTTAAAAAAAAATCCGCAAGTTCTTTCAAAAAAATTCAGAGGAAAAAAACAAAAAAAAGCCCCCCAGAACTTGAAGTTATAATAAAATAAACATAACCGCCCAAAGAGTTAAAACCATACCCCAGTTCCAACCCAACCCTGACCCCAGGTTCCTCTAACGCGGGTATTTTTGGGGTATACGGTACTGTACAGAGGACGGGGTCTTTTTTTTTCTTTTTCATTTTCTTTTTCGTTTTCGTTTTCTTTTTTCGTTTTTTCTGTTTTCGGTGTTTTTGCTTTTTTTTTTCCTTCTATTTTCTTTTATAAAAAAAAGAAAAGAAAAAGAAAAAGAAAAATATCTGTTTTCCTGTTATTGTAAGTTTGTATACAAAGATTATTTATTTATTTTGTTTTCCTCCTTTTTTTTTTCTTTTAGAAATCAAAGTATTTAATCACAATAAGACAGTGATTGAGTGAGATTTGACATTTTGGGGAATTTTAAATGGGCACGGGCAACATTTAAACTTTCATGGCTCCCTGCCCCAAACTTGCTACTGTAGTAGGCTTTAATACCTTTGTAGATTTTGTCCAGAGTTGGGCACAAATTTGATTTTGCTAATAATCTCTAGAATTTATTTTTTCAAAAAAATAGAATTAAAAATAAAAATAATTTAAAAAATAAAAAAAATAAAAAAGTAAAAATATTTGAAATTTTTATTTATAAATTGAAAGTAAAATAAAATAATTTAAAAAAGAAAAAAACCCCATCTCAGTTTTCTGAAAATTTTCAGAATCAAAGACTCTCCAATTCCAGTTACAATTATGGTAGAAAGTAGAGAGACATCTGTTACAGTCCAGAACCGGCCCTGCTCCTGTTCATTACTCGGCAGTTATGCACCGGAACAGGCTCTGGTAGTGTAGGCCCCTTTTTTGGGTGTAAAAGGTGCATATTCCAAAACACCGAACCCAAGTTGGTGGGGGTAAGGATCTCAAGAGTGGTGGGCATTCCGGAAATTTGGGCCCAAATTTCCGGAATGTCCCCACTCTTGGGAGCCTTACCTTACAAGGCAACTAACCTTGGCACTACCTCCCCAAGAACTTACGGAAGTCTGTAAGGTCCTATACAGCCAGGTGAAGACCTTACATAAGGTTCTACGCAGGCCAGTAAAGACCTTATGAAGTCTTGGTAGGTACCCTAGTGACACGTACATTAAAACTCTCACAATATTAATTAATTATTTTTCTAGGGCTGTGAGAAAATTTTAATACTCTCACAATATTAATTAAGTTTTAAGGGCTGTGAGAAAATTTTAATACTCTCACAATATTAATTAATTATTTTTAGGGCTGTGAGAAAATTTTAATACTCTCACAATATTAATTTATTTTTGAGGGCTGTGAGAAAATTTTATTACTCTTACAAAATTAATTAATTATTTTTAGGGCTGTGAGAAAATTTTAATACTCTCACAATATTAATTAAATTTTGAGGGCTTTGAGAAAATTTTAGTACTCTCACAATATTAATAAATTTTTTTAGGGCTGGGAGAAAATTTTAATACTCTCACAATATTAATTTATTTTTTAGGGCTGTGAGAAAATTTTAATACTGTCAAGATATTAATTAATTTTTGAGGGCTGTGAGAAAAACTTAATACTCTCAAAATACTAATTACTTTAAGGTTGTGGGAAAATAATAAAATTATATTGAATAATATTATATTGCAATTTGTGGGAAAGTTTCCAGTGGGAGCAATTCCCATGGATTATATTTCTAATTTTCCATTCATTATTATTAATATTTTTCTGTGGGGGGAAAAAGCAAGCTGTTGGGGATCAGAAATTAATTAATTAATTTCTGAATTAAATGATTTCATAATTAATTTATGGGTTTTGTGGGAGTGAAAAAAAAACCGCCACGCGATACTTCTGTGAAAATGTGAGTGCTTGAATCCAAAATCTCGGGCATTCTCTTCTCTTTGTGTAATCCAAAGAAACTCTGAGCATCCGTTTGTTGCAGAGGAGCTCATTCCAGACAAAATATGTCACAGATAGTTAGGCTAGTCTCAACAATGACATTGAAACGAGTACAAATGCAAATGGATTACTGGCAGATAGCCATGCAAATTGCAGCTAAGAAGCAAAAAGAGTATATTGTCAGAGCACATGAAAAAGTCAGTAACAAGCTAGTGTATGTAGATCTGCAAGGAAAGCTCAAATTTGCAGAGTAAAGTTCACTTTGCAGCTGCAATACCTACAACAAAACAAAACCAAAGTTCAATTTGCAGCTGTGACAAAACTAAAGTGTCGCAACAAAAATGAAAGATGATGAAAAACTTGCAAACCTTTTGATTACAGAAAAGAAAATGTTAGTAAAAAAAATTTCCATAATATTAAAGAAGGAACCAGAAACCTAGAAAATCTCCAATGCTTTCTTATAGGAATTGCAAAAGAAGCTGGCTACTTACTACTCATGCTTGCTCAAGGAGTCGTGCAATTGTGCAGAGTTGCAAATAGAAGCTGGGAAGGCAAAAGGAGAAAGTTGCTCACAGGATGTAAGTACAGTCTCTTGATTGCTCCAGGAAACAAAGAGTATGGAAAACCAATTCTTGCAGGGAACAATATTGTAACGAAAAAAAAAAGATGGGACAATGATCTTGTCATTTAGGGTTGCTGCTGAGAGAGAAGAACAAGAAGTCCTTGTTGGCCAAGAAGAATCTCACTCACAAAGCTCAAAACAGCAAGCCAAATCACAGGGGACACATCCACTCCTCCTACAGGAGGAATGAGTCTCCGAGTCGGACCTAGCACAGGCTCAGTTGGTGCATAAGCTATCACAAATGGGAATTTGCCCACAGGCAGCTGTGGGTACCATGACATCACAATTCTGACTATGAAGAGAAGATTGAATGAAGCAAACAAAGGACCCAATATTCCAATTGCGAGCTTAGCTGTGTCCGGATCCAAATCAGCCAAGAAAGCCATGCCTGATGAAGAAAAGTATGTTGTGTCAACAATACCCATTGCTGAAGCTCCTGATGCGCATATCATTGCCCCCAAGATTGAGGAAGAAATTGTTAGGCCAACCATCACAGCTTCTGGAGGAACAGTCTGCAACATCTCAGGTAATGGAGCTGGCTTAAACTGAACTAAACCTCTTCCTCCTCCTCTTCTTCTTTGGCCTGCAGGGACCTGATACAGTATTCCATATGCCAATCCCAAAGTTTCAAAATTCACTTTCTTTGTGGAAGGGCCTGCTATAAACGCACAAAGAAGGGCCTATCTGCGATGGGGAAGAAATGGATGCAATTCTCTAAATGCATTTGAAAACTTAGGCAGTGATCCTATGTACTTCGAGTGATAATGTTCTCCTGTTTGGAATCTGCAAAAGAAACTTACAAAGATCGGTCTCTTCCATAGATGGGTTCGTGTGGAGTTGAATCCTCTGAATGATGATGGTATAACTGAGCTGCTTCCCAACCAGCTGCTGCAGCTCGAAGAAATTACTCTTTGCTGAGATCTTGATCCCAATGTTGAACAATGTGGATGCTGTGCTGTTGATGACTGACATTGAATCTGATTCCATGCTTCTGAATTTCTTCTGTTCTGTAGCTTTTCATACTGTCGGGATCCTCTCACTTGCAACCATCTGCAATAATCACCAGATGATGTCACATGATGATGAAAGACTGTCTTTGACTATGAGGACCAAATAGCCAAAAAAACAGAAAGACTGACAACAAAGAATCATCAAGGAAATGGTGAAGAACCTTGGTGGTGTTGTCAGAGAAGGAGAGATGTGCAGAACAACAACAGGCCATCTGTGCTGGTGGATGCCTGTTCCATTGTGGAGAGAAGCAAGAGACAAATTGAAGTTGCTGGCAGCTGGGAGCACCACCATCACAGAGGTCACCCTTCCACCATCCTGCAGCTGCACTCCATTGCTCCTCCTCAAGGAAGCCACAAGTGGAGGTGCAGCAGCAGCAGCAGGAACAGCCAGTGTGACCATTCCCAACTACCTTCTCCAAGATTTCTCAATTTTTGCAAGTGGGAATCCCCTATCCTCCTCTCTTTCTCCTTCTTCTTCTTCCCAATTTCGTTCTGCAACTCCTACTTTCTCCTATGCAAGCTTTCTGAAGAATCTCTCTTTCCGAAGAAATCTACAATACCCAAATTCCAAAATGCAATTCCCACAACAGTACACACAACACTCTTTGCAATCAAAATTTCTGCAACACACAAAATGTGTGTGCGTGCGTTTGTGCGCGTCCTCTGCAACAAAACACAATTAAAAAATCTTTCTCTGCAACAACCCCAAAAACAAAATTAAAAAACCACGCAATAATGGTTGTTGGGGTTTTTTTTCTCTTCAAGTCACGAGGTTTGAGTAATCTCCAAACCCACCAAGCTCTGGACGATGATCAAAGACCCAAGTTTCTAGCAATGATTGCAGAAAGTGCTCCTCTGGGACTGGCTTTAGGGTTTGAGGATCAGGGTCGAAATCTTTTTCGTAGCTCCTGGATTCTAGGCGTCACCTTTGATGGTGGGATTTGTTCCCAAGAATCCGGGGCGCTGGGGATTGTTGGGTATTCATCAGGGGATCGGTCCACTTTTGGTCGAACAAGCAATTTTTGTGGAGGAATTGGGAATGGGGTAGGGACTCATCCGTTCAATACTGCTGGCTCCTGCTCCCAGCACATATGAAGCTTGAGTACCTAGGGTTTTATTTTTCTCAGAGGAGGGAACATTGAAAGGAGCCAGGAACCTCTTGTTGTTGTTGCTCTTGTTTGGGGAAAAAAAGAAAGTCTAAAAGCGAAGATCACTCAATTGACATGACCCAAAACCAAAGAGTTAATGGAAGACAGCTCTGATACTTAATCCAATACTTTAAAACTCTTAGTTAATGGGAGAAAGTTCCAATGTCCAGTTACTTGGCCTTCAAATTCTCTGGTACAAGTTTCTTTCACTGGAAAAACACAAAGAATATTTATTACAAACCTGAGTATTTGAATCACATTCTTCAGTACAAGCTTGAAAGATGGAGAAAATCATGAAGAATACTTGTGTCAAAACCTGAGTGCTCAAATCAAAAACTCCACTACAGTTTCTCAATGGAAAAAACATAAGGGTATATGTTTCTTTCAAACATGTGTCATTCATTCTCAGTAACAACTCAAAAACACACAAGGAAGATTCTTCCAAAATGTGGGTATTCAAATCAACTGGAGCTTGTGAGTTCTTATTCAAACCCAAATGATCAAACATGTGCCAATTCTTTATCAAGGACAACTCAATATTAGGGTTCTTTTCAAGTTGTGGGCATTTCAAGCATATCAATTGAAGCCAAGGAACGATTATCCAATCAAATGCCCTGTTAGCAAAGGTCCACTAGATCAACTTACACAACCTAACAGGATTCACTTTTTTGATTGCAAAGATAGAAGGCACACAAAAGCAAAAAAGAAGCCCTTTTAAGCATAGAAAGCAAGAAAACCATGAAGCATCGAATGTATCAAGCAAAATGTCCAAGAATCTCGTCTAAAGGAGTTTACTTCTAAATGTAATAATTGCAAAAGTGTACATTATGTCATCACTAGCAGCCAGCCCAATTTCTGACTACCGGCACCAACCTGGTCAAACATGAGGAAGAAGCACCAAACCTTGTGAAATGGAAGGAAGTGCCACAACTTTGTATAGTTTTTGGTGTGTAAAACTTCTGGACTTGCCTTACAAACACCTAATTCTCTTTGCTTCTTTGATAATGAAACCACCAGTACCGCAGTAGCCTCCATTGCTGCTGCTGCTGCTGCATCAGGCTCTGGAAAGCAGCCACAGCATCCAAGTTAGACTCTGAATCCAAAATAGACAACAAACTAGGCAAAGTTGACTGCTAGGAACTATATTCTGGACAGGGAAGGGCTGTAAAGGCTTATGTGCCATGCTTATCCTCCTATTTCAAGGTCTTCCATGCATTTGACATTTCTCCAAGCACTTGTAGTCCTTGTAATTCCAAAACTTACATCCATGGAATGTCCATCCATCCTGTTCTCCTTTGCTCTTTGTACACCACCAGCTCGCGTCAGAAATATTTTTAAAGGTTGAGATTTGATACCTCCCACCTCAGGAGAAACTAAACCCATTTCTTTGGTCATTTAAAATATATAACAGCCATTTAAAAATGGTAACAGCCAGTCTTGAGGAACCTGGCCTCCTCCCCAGCCACTTTCAAACTTTGTTTCTGAATTCTATTGAAATCACTCTATGGTGTGTACCTGGAAGCAACCGGGATATCATGTTTCTCAGCCTTCTTGGCAGTGAACCCATCTTGGGAGGTTATGGTCTTTGCCCTCAGCATCCCCATGGATGGCTCCCTAAACCAATATGACTATAGAAGCCAATCTCTGCTTCTTGATATTCTTGCCTGCTGGTGAGTCTGCACAACATAAAAGTAAGCAGGATTGAAGAAGAAGAATGGCAAACAAGTGGAGCACCTACGATGGTGAATTCCAACAACAATGGTAGCCTACCCTCAAAAGTCAGGTTCTCTGAAAGATAATGCTTACAATTGAACTGACCAGCATTGTGATCCAAGCTATTGTGCTCTCCTTGCTCCATGACCATCAAGGTTGGTCTGAAGGGAACCTCTCCACTCCCTCCAATTGCCTGCATGTCCTCCTAACTGATGATTTTTTTCTTCTGCCTCTTGCTAGGCTGCCTGCTACCTTAACCATCAAATTTCTGCAGGTCAGCATAGACACTCAGTCTGAAATTTACTAGGTCTACAATGTCAGTTATGATTTGGTCACTCAGATTATTGTGTGATACACAACCTGTTCAGATGTTCAAATTTGAGCTATTTGTCCACTGTGGACAGTAGGATAAAGTCCCACACAAGTGAAGTAGGATCAAACAAAGACCGACAAAGTATGGAAGCATAGAAGCCATGCATGCAGTTTTTAACAGCACAGTAAGCAGAATTGTTGCTTCAGAGTAGCCACCTGCTCGTTGCTGACTAGGAGCTTGTTCCTCCCAAAGTAGTTATGTGCTACCACATCTGGGGCTGGACGTTTCAAGGCAAACTTGGGTCTTCCAGTTACACCCTCTTCAAGTTCGACTGAATTTTGCTCAATGATTGTCATGTTTGAGGATGGTGTTAATGAGAGATGCTTCATTGCAGGAGTTTCCTTTTGGATTCCTGTTGTTTCCTGTTCAACCAGAGTATGCCAGGAAGGACTTATTAGGTGTGGCTGTGGTGCAGCAGAGACATTGCTGCTGCTGAGGCCAAAGGCTAGCAGGTCTGCAGCATTGCACTGAGACATCACACGTACACTTGGTGGAAGTTTCAGTGATGGCAAACCAGGGGCCAGTTTTACTGTTTGCTTTTCTAGATGCCCATGAGGGATGATGTGAGTTGGAGGTATGACTAAAGAGTCCGGATGCAAAGGATTAGAAGGGACAGGTGCAGGAACAGTCAAAGCAGGGGAAATGGAATGGTCTAGAGGATGTGCAGGGGAAACTGGCAGCATAGGGGTAGGAGCTTTTCGTAGCTTGTTAAGACAACCTGGCAAGGTGGTTTCAGGAGGCCCATGTGGATCTGGATTTTGAGGAATTCCAACAGGCAAAGAGCTGGTGGTTGTGTGAGGATTCCACTCAGCCAAGAATGCATCACGAATATAGGCCTCGTCACTCTCATCACCATCCTCTTCACCACTGTACTCTTCTCCCATGTCTGCAGTGTCCACCAACATTGAGCGTCTCTCATCCTGCATGAAACAATCAGTCCTTAGCCTTCCTCAAAGAACCTCCCATTTCCACAAACTACTAACCTACAGTGTGAAAAAGACAGGGCTCTAGAAGTGACAGAGGCTAGATGTTGTCTCACATCATCCAGGAAGGCATCCTTCTGAGCAGCAATTGCCTGACGTCTTCCAGCTTCATATAGGCGACGCTTTTCCTTGTTGATCTCATTGGACTTGTATGACTTTTGCGTCCCAAGTGCAATACGCCACTGTCGGGGCAGTAATGCTGGGTCCCGATGTGGCACACAAAACTGCCAAACTTTAGACCAATCATACTTAAATACCTTAAGTGCCTGCAGCAGGAAGTCAAGACAAGTCTTTGTCAAAACCTACTTCAAATTTTGCAAGAGGTTGAAAAGCATAAAATTCCATCAAACCTCTTCAATCTAACTTGTGATAGAGAGAGGACTTGCCTCTTGAATGCAAGACTTTTCTTCTGCTGTTAATGGAGATGACTTCATCCGCCTCACTGCCTAAGAAGAGCATTCATGCAGAAAGATCAGTAACCATAAAGAAGGCTATGTCATATGGATTGAACAGATCACGGAAAAAGATCCTGATGGGTAGAATCATGAAATACATGGTCATCCTCCTCAGGCACAACATGTATGATAGGTTATGGTGGCCTGATAAAACTGACAAAACAGGCTTGAAGAACTCAAAGTTAACAAAATAAGAGACAGAAAGCAAGATTCATTGGTCCAACATCTACAGTTTTAGCATACCTTGATAGAATTCTCTGGAGCTCTTGCAGAGCTGCGATTCTTCTGTCTGACAAATATCTGCAAAAAGCTTAAATGTTAATCTTGAGCATGCAATCCAAGTTGCAAAAGTTGATCCTTGGAAGCAGAAATGAAAAAGGCAATTAGAACAGCAGTGGTATGACTTTTTACCTGATGCATGGACTTTGTTGGAAGATACCGGTGCTGAACTGCCTTCCAGTCAGTATTGAAAGTCATCAGACCCATAGCTAACAGCCTTCAGCACTCCAAACAGCACATCCCATAAACAGTTAATGACCTCACATGGTGTTCAATGCTTAGTTCCAGAGACACTGCCTTGGGGAGAAATAGTACCACAAACAGAATAAGCAATTGATTAGTCCATCAGACAGCTTCTACATATAGGTCAGCAGCGCTTACAGACAAAAGGCATTCCCCTCCAGAAGCAAGAAGAGAGAAGAGTATATCCACATCCAAAATATCATAACAATGGAAAGCACTATGAGACTCACTCATCCTCAGCATCTGTGAATAGCAATCGGTTAGCAGTAGAGGCAGGTGGTGCCTTGTGTGGAAACAGAGCTTTGTTGAAGAGAGGCAAGAACCGATGTGTTGCTTTGGCAACATCTTTCGGAACAAAGGCAATGCTTTGTTTCTTAGTATTCTCCACAAGGGCAGCTGCCATTGTCTTCTTCACTGTAGGCTTGGGGAATGAGTTCATTCCAGCCTGTGGGTGCAGTTGAAGCTGATGTAGTTGTCCAGTCACTTTTGTCATGCCCTGATCTGCATACGCTTGGACTGAAAACATGGGCTCCCGTTCACACTGTGCATGGTACGCCCCACTTTCCACATGCCGCTGCCTGTAATCCTGTACAGCTGCACCAATCCAAAAAAAATATTACTATTTGTCTCAAATTCATTTGTCAGAAGTAGCTTTCAGAGTATGCTGGCTGCAAATTAGTGAACATATTACATTGGTCAAGGAGAATAAGGAACACCATGACTGCATTAGAACAATTCAAAGAACACAAAGACCACAAGTTTCAGGAGAAGCATGCACATTGTTGGTAGATAGTTAGACCGCAAAGAAAGTGGAGAGGGTGCACAAAGAGGAAACATACAGGTACTATAAGCAATCAGATTGCTGGAAAGGAGCAGAATTGATAACTTCAAACTATGAAGGTACTGTAGGAGTGTGGACCTTGAGCAATGTCTGCCAAGAAGTCTCTCACTAGTGCAAGTGGAGCCACGTCCACAAGTGACCGGACTGGACCAGATGTTTCTGGTACCCATTCAGATGTTGGTGATGCAAAGCTGAGTGATGAAGAGGGAAGACTGAGTGTGTTTGACCCCGGTATAGGTAGGGATCCTCCAGTTTGCCTTTCCTCAAGTAGGAAAGGGTAAGTAGATAATCCAGATGTTTCCTGCTCATCAGAGACAACAACATGATGGGACTGCATGCTTCCTGGTTTGGAAGCCAGAGAAGATGGGGCCACCTCCAAGCCAGCTGCAGGCAGTTCACTATGCATGAAAGTTGTGTCCTCTTGCTCACTGCCACTATCCATTTGACTTTCTGTTTCAAAGGGAACCTCAGACACAATACTTGGAAAAGATGAAATGGGGGTTGAAGAGAGGGCTGCAGGTGCTGCAGATGAAGACTGTGCATTGGCAAATGACTGACCAACTTCAGAAAAGGAAGAGTTTAAATGAGAAGGATTTGGACTGTCCAAGGCAGGGTGCTGAGAGGAAGTTTGATCAGGGAACAAACTGGAAAAGTAGCTCACATTGTTCGGTGGCAAGTATGAAGCATCAGGAAAATTGCCTAGAGGGGATTGCCCAGTAATAGGGAGCATTCTATTTTCAGCAACAGAAGGATGTGTATATGGTGGGTGGAAACAGAAATCTGGAAATGCTGATTTTTTCCATGCAAGTATAGACTCTCGCTTCTCCACAAGCTCCATCAGCATCCGATGGGTATCAATTGCCATCTGTTGTCGAGCTGGTTCCAATATACACAATGAAAAAACCTGTACAAGTAGTTGGACATGCTCATGTATCAAGCAGTAGAGTTGTCCAATTTGGTGAGCAGTGAACCCATTGACTGGTGGCCGTTGCTTAGCATTTGAGAGCCACCCTTTGCTAGCTCTATCATTTTGAATTTTGGTCCGTTCTGCAATGGAAGAATTGGCAGGCATACTGCCTGTGTATGGTAGAAGTGGCCTGAGAGGGGTCTTGGCAAGACCCAGCAAACGGACTTTGTTTTGCAGCTTTGCTCTTTGTCTACGTTTCTCCCTCGTTTCTGGTCGGTGGGGACGCTTCCTTTTCCGCCCCTCTTGATCTAGGCCTTCATCATCACTTTCCAAAGCTTCTTCAATTTCAACCTCAAAGTCAGCATCTTCATCCTCACTCTCTTCCTCTTCGTCTATTTCCTTCTCCTGCTTACCAAAGAAGCAGTGCAACTAAGTCCCTCAGTTCTCCAAACAAATATAATGTGATTAAAAACTGATTCAGGTGAATGGTGAAATCCAGACAAAAGAGGGCTATATAAAATTCTTCACTATAGTACAGGCCTGAAACAGCAGTAATGGTAATAAATATGATACCTGTTTATTCTCATCCTCTTGCATGTCAATCTTTTCTTGCACTGCTGCCAGAAATTTCCGATACTCTTCCTCATCATCCACATTTTGGAAATAGTCTTCCTCATCAGATTCCTGCAAAAAAGTTTCAAGCTGATCAAGTGACATGTCAGCTAGTGAGTAGTGTGCACGTGTTCGCTTTGAGATTGCATCTCGGACTGTCCCCTCTTCTTCAGTGCTATGCTGGGAAGTATCAGCAGCACATGTCTCACTACTCGGACTCTGTTGATCAGGCAGATTCTCCAAGGTATGGCCCATAACTGTTTCCTCACCTACTTGAAAGCCTGCTGATCTTGAGCCATAGTCAAAGATACTGGCAGACAATCTTTGCCTCTCTTGTTTGTTCAGCCCTTCTCTGCTGTCATTACACCAGATTGCTTGTAGTTCCCTATCACCAAGTCTCTGTCTTCCTATTATCATCTCACTGACCTGCTCACCCAAATCCACTTCAATGGCTTCCCTCCAGTCCTGCTGGCTGAACCCAACCTGTCTGCCTTCACCCTCCAGAGCCTCTTCTTCATCCTCATCTTCCTCATCCTCATCTTCTTCTTCATCATGATCTTCATCATCAACAAATTCCTCTTCATCCACCTCACTGCCAAGTTCAAGGAATCCATCATCATCTTCCAACTCAAGCCCCTGAAAATCTTCACCTCCCTCCACTTCCCTGCCTGCAGAAGTACCTTGACATTTGTTAGTTTTGGTTTAGAACAGGAGACAATTCAAAAGCTCAGTCATTTGGAATTGCTACTCACCTGCAACCTCTTCAAGTTCTTGACCATCCAACTCCTCTCCTTCCTCCCCATCTGAGCTGGCTCCTGATGATGGTTCCTGAGAGGGCGAGTGTTGCAAAAACGGATTAAAGTCAACATCACCTTCCTCATCCTCATCTTCTGGATCAACTGACCCACCAGGTGTTCCATGTTCTGTGTCTCCTGTATTTCCCTGCTCCTCTTGACCTTCATCAGGCTTCATCTCTTTTGCTACCACAGGTGAACAAGTTGTAACTGCCTTCATTACATCAAGCTGAGAGCCTTGTCTCATCTGCTCAAAACCATCTTCCTCCTCTGCACCTGCAAGTCCACCATGAGTTGTGTCACTGCCAAAACATTAGTACACTTGTGTTAATCTAAAAATGTTGTGATGGTGCAGATAAACAACTCATCACCTTCCCCATGTCTGTACAAAAGCACAACAAGCTTAACTCACCACGTTGTAAGCTCCAAAATTGTCTCTCAAGATTGCTGATGACTGATTGTCCTGCATCTGCAATCTGACAAGGTTTTTGAAAGCGAGACTGGGATGCCTCTGACCCTTCTTCAAAACTGCCATCCTTCCGAGCAGCTGGGCTCATCACACTATCTCCAATCTTAGGCTGCATGTCAGGCACAGCTTCCATTCTGGCATCATCAAAAATGGCCACACCAACATCTCTGGCTGTTATCTCCTGCATTCCAGAAAACCTTCATAAGTTGTCCTCAGCATCCGTCATCTGTGGCTTTGAGCTGGGTGTAAGCTTGGTGTCCTCTACAACACCATCCACTTCCAATCCTTCAGTGCAAACCCCTAACCCTTCTCCTCTCTAGATAACAACTCACCATCTTTATCACGTGCCCAAACCCTCAACTGAAGAATACATAAACCACCCTTGTGAGCTTCTGCCAGTCCCTGTTGTAAGGAAGAGCTGAAGATGCAAGTTTGAGGGCCCTTTTTAACCCTATCTTCAATTACATCTCCACAAACTTGATCTCTGGTTGCAGGATCTGGAGTCTTCTGTTGCATCATTTACTGACACTCTCTTGATATGTTATGCCATGAACATTGTTTCCATCAGTCTTGTCAGCAATCTCCTCTGCCCATCCCACATTATCCTTTTCTATCACCAAAACAGCAGCTACCACCTTTTTCTCTTCAGTATTGTCTTGTACCATTCCTCCTACACCATGCTCTAATACTTAGCTCCATGGCCAGCAACATTGCAGGATCAATTTCTAGGCTTTCTTCCCATCTGACTGCCAATTATCTTTCTTCTTCTGGCTGGCTACAGACAGACACAAACTTGAGATCAAAAACCTTGTCAAGCTGCGTCTGAAATATTGTGACAAAAAAGACTCCAAACCAAATCTTCCACCCCCCAAAAAAAATCACACAGAACATTTCTTGCATGATAAGGAACCTTATATCTTATGCTTGGAAAGGGAAAAAAAACCCATCAGCCATGCGGAAAACATTAGGGTTCACTCAACAAAATCGTCCCCCCAAGAACTGACATTACAGTGTACATTCCAGGGGATTCATCGAGAGCTGGCTTGTCAGAAACCCCACAATGCAAATACATTTCAGGGTTTTCTGGGCCGAGAGTGTTTTTTCCCCTCCCCCTGTCTTGAACGTATCAATAATCATCTGAAAACTACATCATGGAACTCCGTCTCTGACACTAATTGACAATATTATCATCTACAATCCAGCAGCAGCAACATTTGCTGTAGATCACAAAATCGATGAAGGATCAAGAGAGACGGGAAAAAGAACAAAAGTGTGAATCAGTAAGTACCTGCGCCAAATGACGGATCCACATGCAAAACCGCGAAATTATGCCGTCGTCATCATGGTCATCATCAGCAGCAGCAGCAGCAACAGTGTTTTCCTTTTGCAGACGGTTGTATTACCTATTGCATCAGGGCAAGAAAGAAGAAATGCATCAAACATGATACATAGGTACTCTCTTTGTTCTTGAACCTTTGGAGAACAACAAGCAATGGTTTGGAGAAAGACAAAAACTTCGCGAGAAAGCGAAGTCATGCTATTTCTTCCAAATTTGCTATCGGCCTGTTGCGTAAGCAAATTTTCGTAGATTCTGTGGAAAAGGAGAAAAAAAAAAAAGCAAGCACGTAAATCAAGCGAAAGAGAGACAGAGATTACTTACGTGAAGATGGATTCGGCGCGGCGCTTGAAAAACAGAGGCGAGGAAAGCGAGGGAAAAAGAGTGCAGAGCTTCCGCGCGTAAGCGACAGTGCACGCACGATTCTCGGCTTCTGGCGGGTGGGCGGGAGGGGGCGGGGGGCAAATTAACGTCCTAAAGAAACTCTCTCGTGGATGATAATCATCCCCCAAGATGACTTGTTAAGGACATTCATCCACGACCACGCCATTAGCGCTATCTAGGTGAAATCTTGTCCTGTTGTTTGGAGAGAACAGCCTCGACCTATTGGATGATATTCATCCAATGAGATGACAGTTGTTGAGATTCATCCATGATGATGCCATTAGCGGCGCCATCTAGGTAAAAATCTAGGCCAGCTTTGTTCTGCTGCTTGGAGAGAAAAAAAGCCTTGACCTGTTAGATGATATTCATCCACTAAGATGATGACCTGTTATTGAGATTCATCCATGATGGTGCCATTAGCCCCATCTAGGTAATAAGCACATGCATATATACCATACCAACTTTGTAATAATTCAAAATATTTGTAGAAGGTTATTTAAATAGTTTTTAGATTTTTGAAAATAATTTAATATCAAAACATGCAATTTTATTTTTTTTGAAATTTGGGGTTATATATTATCATGAACTAGCTTTAAAATCGTAAGATATTTGGTGTTATTTATGACGGAAAAAACAATAATGGTCCTTACTCTTAACATAGTGGAAAGCTCCAATAAACATCTTCATTGTTTAAAAAGATTTTCAAATTTTAAAATTCAAGGGAAAAAAAAATCCCTTGTGAATGATTTTTTGAAAATTATTTTATCCAATATGATAACATAAAAGGTTTAAATGAAGCCCTAATTTTGACCCAAATTTCCTAAACCAAATCACAAGTTCAACCTTGTGCTAAAACCATGTTACATGGACCTAGATGGAAAACAAAAAATAAACCATTTGTTCAAATTAAAACTTGAATTGACTCATTTTATTACAATTTTGTTTTGCATAATTTTCAAGTCATTAAATGGTTAGTTAATTTTTGAAAGAAGGGTAATAAAAAATCTCCTATGGTTTCTTTAAAAGGACCAATAATGGTTAGGAATGGTTAATTATTATACCTATGATTGATGTTTATGGAAATTAATCATCTAAAAAAAAAGTTGATATTTTTTTTTATTGAACCCATTATTTTAAATTTCAAAATAATCAAACTTTTCAACTATTACATGATACAATCAATTGTAACCATTGGGCTACCATAATGATTTAAAAATTTGTAAAAAGACTAAACATATTTAATTTCAAAATAATCAAGATGGGATTATTGGACCCCATTTTTCCCTTAAAGAAATCTTTGCAATTCATTGTTGATTATTAGTTATAAGCATGATATTGAAAGTTGAACATCCCAATAATGATACAATATCAACAACTTGGTGAAAGGGCCTATGAAAAGTTCCTTAAGGTGAGACAATTTATGTAGGATATTGAATGCTTCATGTGTTTTTATACAACAAAATCATAAGCTTTTAACTAACCTTAGAGGCTTTGATTAACTTTTATTAAACTTAGATCTTCAAACACGTTACAATAAAAGAGTAATGGAAATGAAGAAGTTAGGTTGAAAATTTGTTGTTAATGAAAAGCAAAAAAATTGTGACTAGTTGATTTTTGTTTTTACAAGGTCCATTTTAGGAAATATGGGTATAAACAAAAAAATTTATAGACAATTCACATGAAATAGCCTGTGAAAAAGAAAAACCCATAAAAATTCTTGAAATAAAAAAATGTTTAATTAAAGATGATGTAACAATATTTGTAAAAGTTTATAATTCTATCTTTGTTTTGGATGAGAATGGATGTTTTATAGAAAACATTCAAATCGTATATGTTGAAACATCTTGAACATTCTTTCCTTTTGTTTATCCATTGCTAGTTGGTATTAAAAGATGTTCTTAAGTTATCAATTTCAAAGAATTAAAGACCATGTGAACTCCATTTATGAGGAAGAAAATATAATTGTCATCACCTTTGACATTTGTTGAATGAAAAGGAGCCTTTTAACGATGACACAATGAATTACAACATAATCAATATTGAGTTCATGAATTCTTGTTAAGATGCACACATGATTTCAAAGTAATTAAGCAATGTAGTAAGAACAAAAATTATGAAAATTCAAAGATTTAACCATCTTGGCACTACTATCAACTTCATTAAGGTTAAAGCCCTACAAGTTGAAATTATGTTTATATTATTCACACTACTTGAAGAGCAAATTAGATATGATGAAATTTAAAAATATGAACATGCAAGGAAATAGGAAAAACTATCAAAATTGCAAAAGAGGTTAGGAAGTTCAAAGCAATTCAATGAGGAAAAACAACAATAAAAAAACACTCTCAATATGAAACCCCCAACATGAAAAAACAACTTTCAAATTCACACCCCACAACTCATTTGTTACACATTGGTTTGAGTTATCTAGAGATGATAAACCTTAAATTGGCCATGTGAGCTTTAACATACAAATTTCTAACCATATGATGAACAATCTACACATCAAAATGACATTGATAGTTGACACAAGAGTGATAAGGGTAAAGATGATTGATTGGCCTTGAATTTCAACAAACAATATTTATTTAATGAACATTGAAATTCTTTTTAGACCACAATGTTGAACAAGTTGATCTTCAGGTTGTAGTGAATTGCAAATTATTTAATTTTTAAATGTTGGCATTATAGGCCTCAAATGTCAAACCTTGAATTCAAAATCTCAATTCAAAATTTGAGCTTATTATCATTCTCATGATCAACTATTAAGTTATATAATAACACACAACCTGTAATGATATTCAAAATTGTATTCAAGTTTCATTGTCCATACATAGATTTTGAATTATTGCAAATCTTGGTTGAAATATTCAAAACATTTCTCAATGTCGTTCCTTCTTGCATCATGTTAAAATGTGATTTCTCTTCATCTTAAGGTTCATGAATAGTTTGCACAAAACACTTCCACTAAAAATATGTGTCATAAGTCAATAAATAGTAATGTGAATACCAAGAAATATTCATGCAACAATATTTGCATCTTTCTTGTCACATGTAAAGAAATTAAAAATTTAAGAAAAATAATAAAGTACATTCACATCATTGTTTCCTCCTATAATCCAAAAAATGTGTGTTAAATAAAAAACTAGTGATTAACTATTTGCCTTCAATATGATTGACCTATTCCCATCTTTGTTTTAAAATTGGATTGAAAAATTAGCCTTGCTAAGGCAATGGACAAAAACAATAATTGTTGCATTATAAAATGAAACTTAAACCCCATATGAATGTGAATTGAAGAAATAGTCACAAAATCTTCAATCATGTTTTTATCGTTGTTCCTTTTCAAAAATTGCAAAACTATAACATGGTCTTGAATCACCATGAAAGTTTAGAACTTTGAAAAACATTGTTAAGAACCAAAGCAAATGTATGAATTTTAAAAATCTCCATGATATTAAAAGAAATTAACAAACTAAAATTTGAGTTTACGAAAGTTAATTCCTCAAAAAAACTCAATATTCCCATTCTAACAATCCCATTAATTATTTACTTTCCTTTCCACACATAGGTAAATGATAATTCCATATATTGTCCACATTAATTTTATAACTATAATCATCTTTTGACCATGGTATTGTTTTTCAAATTCATCCAATAGGTCCATTGGAAAGGATCCCCATCATTAATTAAGATTAAATATTAATTGTCCTAAGTGGGTTGCAACAGTTTTACAAAAATGTTATTTGTCGTAACCTTAATTTTGGGCTCGCAATCAAGGCAAGGGCTTGCAAGGTTGCAGGCCAAGAGGGAAGTTTAAGAGTGAAGGAAAGTGTGAGAGAATGAACCCTCACACTCTCAAAAGAGCTTCCATTTTGGGAGTTGGAGTCCCGATGGACTTTCGAATTTTCAAAAAGCGATTACAGGTGTCAAAACCCAATGAATTGAAAAGTTCCTTATACCATTGGAAAGCTTTTGGAACTTATATGTGTAAAATGAGCTCGCATGACCCATTGAACATTTGAAACACAAGTTATGGCCAAAAGAATGGCCGGAAGTCAAATTGACAATTTAATTCCTGGCCACTAAAAGTTGAGAATTGCCCCAAATTCCTTGTGTGTAGGTGGTGTGTGACATATTATTGGAAAGTTCTTGATGAAGGTTACAACTTTGCTTCATATCTCATCTTAATCGGAGGTCTACATGTAAAGTTATGGGCCCCAAAGTTGCGGGAGTCCCAATTGTGAAAATTTCGAGACTCTCATTTGGGAGTCCCGGGACAAAATGACATTTGGGTGTTGGTTCGTGGCCAGGCACAAAGTATACTATAAAGGGGAAGGTGGTAGGTTCCTTCAAGTTCGGGCCATGGTGAGTCTTGTGAATTTGAGTTTGCCAAGTTCGAGTCATGATGAGTTTTGTGAATTTGAGTTTGCCGAGTTCGAACATTTGCCAAGTTTGAGTTGTGATGAGTTTTGTGAATTTGAGTTTGCCAAGTCCGAGCGTTTGCCAAGTCCAGGCCATGGTGAGTCTTGTGAGTTTGAGTTTGCGAAGTCCGGGTTGTGATGAGCCTTGTGAATGTGAATTTGCTCGTGGCTCATCCTAGCACCAAAAAAATTCCAACTATGCTCTAAGCAATTTGTTATTTAATTTTATGCAGGTCCATGTGAGTGATTAAGTGCTTATCATTCTTTTTGGTCCCATCTCGAAGTTCCAACACGCCCTTCTACCCTTAAAATGTTGCAAACCAAAAAACGTGTTTCAACTTTTTGCTCTTCTATTGTTTTCACCTCAGATTCACATTTAAGTTTATCAAATAGCTTGGGAGCACATCATTATTACAATGGCAAACTAAGAAATGCCTAGGTCTAGATGTGGTTAATTTAGTTATTTTCATTTTTTAAAATGGCAAAAAAATCCTTAAAGAACAAATTTTTTGGGTTTTTTTTTTTCTTTTTAAAAAAGCAAATTCACCAAGTTACAAAAACTTGCACAAAAATTAAAAAACACTAATTTCTACACTAATATGATCATAGCTTTTTAAAGGTCATTCAAGGCCATTAATTCAATCACTTCCTAGAATGGGGATTGGTATAACAGCCCTTATCAAAGGTCAGCCATTTTAGACATGCCTTCCTAAGGGTCTCTTCCATCGTGTCAAGGTTCCAAACAACATTGGTCTGCACACACACATGGTTACAAACGAGAAACCAAAGGCTTTCTAATTTCAGGCCAAGAACTGAAACGACGATCATAGCATTTTAGGTCGTTTTAGGTCCTTAACTCAATCACTTCCTAGGCCAAGGACTAGCGTAACAGTCCTTATCAAAGGTCTGTCCTTTCGCGTGCCTTCGTAAGGGTCGCCTCTTCGGCGTCCAGGTTCCAGACCGAGCCGACGGGCAGCTCGCTCTTGTTGCCGCACAGCTCGGAGAGAGCCTGCGCGTAGCGGCGCAGGTCTTCCGCGCTTGCTTCGTGGTGTGTCTGCCGTTGCCAGCGCCAAGGCAGGATGCAGGAATGTTGCTATAGGAGTGACTGTCCATGGTCTCACTCTTTTTTTGCCTTCAAATTTCCTAACAAGATTGATTCCTA
>Ga0209208_10002036_pt1 | contig 28869 bp, 32 predicted proteins | sample S1TSphfallax_3_FD_187694 | JGI IMG/M metagenome (GOLD analysis project Ga0209208, IMG submission 187694) | Host-associated microbial communities from peat moss isolated from Minnesota, USA - S1T2_Fd - Sphagnum fallax MG (SPAdes) (version 2) | ecosystem: Host-associated > Plants > Peat moss >...
CCCCCTCACCCCCCCCCAAGGCATTTTGGGTTTGAAGGGTTAGAAATTAAATTGCCAAAATGACTTTCAACCATTCTAAGGGCAATTTGTCTGACCAAATCATCTTTGATATAGGATTTTCATATCACATTGGAATTTTTTTTTCAAATAGTACAAGATGATGTATTTGCATGTTCAAAAAAAATGAATTCATTTTGAGTTACAAGCAAGGAAACAAAATGTTCCAATTTGGGGAAAATGTTTTTGGGGATTTCAAGGATTTTGGAAAAATGTTATTGGAATGCAATCCCCATGGCAAGTTGCACATAATGACCCAATTAAAAAAAATTGGTCATGGTGAATTTTGTGAATCCATGTGAACCTATGAAGTTGATTTGGTACAAAATTGCACTAACAACCATTTTTTGTTTACTTGTGCATATCAAAACATGAACAAAAATTTGACTTGAAAAGTCAACTTGTTTAGTTGTAGATCAAATCTCTCACCCCTTTTGTTTAATTGAAAGGAATTAAGGAGCACACCTAATAAGTTTCTACATGAACCAAATTGCCAAAATCAAGGTCAAAAAATTTTACCACCAACACCACTTAACAAACCTAAAGGATGCTAGCTTTGCAACTCAAATATTATGACACATCATTAATTCATCCATTCAAAATCTCATTTCATCAAGTCATTTAGTAACACTAGAAGAAATCATGTCGTTTACAACCAACCCATTTGCAACTGGTTGTAACTACTTGTTGCATGCAATTTAAGCAATTGCATGTGCAATTACATTTGAATTTTAGATGATTTTTTATCACCTTTGTAGCTATGGTACAACTAGTTTTTCCTTCATCCTTCAAAATGGATGACTTTTACACTTTGATTATATATTACTATACATACAATATCATATATACATTTAATTTTATACAAATATGTTACCAAAAAACTTTAGCTCCAAAACTCAAATTGGTTTTCTTTGCTTAAACCAAACGACCCCATTTGTTTCAAAAGAACATATTTTGCTCATTTCAAAACCAATTGAAGCAATTTTTGTGGCTTTGAATTTGTTAAATCTAGAAGTACAAAATATTTTGAGGGCTCAAAATTAACAAAGCAATGACCAAAGATCTTGAGCTTCAAATTGCAAACTAGTTCTATTAACCTAAACCAAACAATGGCCCCCTTCATTTCAGAAGAGCATATCTTGTTCATTTCAAAACCAATTGGAGTGATTTTTGTGGTTTTGAATGCACTAGGTGTAGAACTATAAAATAATTTTGAGGTTCGAAGATAACAAAGTAATGACCAAAGATCTTGAACCTCAAATTGAAAACTGGTTGTCACAGCTTTGAAGTTTGTAAATTTTTTATCTCTAGGTGCCTTACTTTAAAGAATAAATGGCAATTAGGATGAACAAAATAAATGTTTGACCCTAAATGCTAAACCCAATTTATTTTTAATAAAAATTTGTAAATTTACCTTTTGAGATAAGATTTACATAACTATTTAGGCCCCCTCATATATTGACCTACCTACTTAGGCCACCTACATGCCTACTTAGGCCTATATATTTACCTACGTACTTACCTAGGTGCCACATGTCAACATTTATAAACCTTATAGTGAATGGCTTAGATTTACTTAATTAATTTAAATAATAAAATTCAAATGAGCCTCAAATGGTAGGTGCCATTAAATGGTTGATTTTGAAATGGACACATGTCATTAAATGATTGGCTTGAAAATGGACATGTGTCATAAAAAATCATTTAGTTGCAAGTGTTGTTGCATATGCAACTTGTTGTATGAATATGAATGGATGAAAAATATAAACATATTGTATGTACATTGTAAGCACAATATGTCACATGCAACTAGATGTTGCATGCGACTTGTTTTATGCAACTAAGCCAAAAATTAGTTGTATGTGATAGTTGCATGTGTCACATGCAATTGAAAATTAGTTGCATACGACAGTTGCAAAATGATAGTTTTCTTCTAGTGTAATTAATTAAATATAAGTAAATATTCAAGCACCACATATTCATTGAGGGGACACTTAATGTTATTTTTGTCACATATGTGCATCAAACAACTATTGGGGGGAAGAGGGGGAGTGGGGAATAGATTTTGGATTTATATTTTCCCCCACCTTATTATTATCTAATTTTCTAACATGCACACATTTTAGCCACCCTACATTTGTTTATATATATATATATTTTACAATCCAATGTTAGTACCCTATATTACTTTTAAATTTTAGTTTTACAAAATTTGAAGTTATATAAGTTTAGAAGTTAAAGCAAAAATGAAGCATGGAATGTAGTTAAAATGAAAAAAATTGCAATTTACAAATTTTCAATAGTCACAAATTCATTTAGAAAAGTTGCATCAATACAATCTAATTAATAGATGTTTTTTTCCTTCTTGTAGTTCATAGTGACAATAAATATAATAGAATCTACATCCACCCAATTAGTACAAATTACATCATACTTCAATTTAAGATTACCACGTAATAACAAACATGTATTATTAAAGGATGCAATTATCAAATAAGCATTTGAATTATTAAAATACATTGATTTCTTCACACATGTTAGCTTATCCTTAGAAAGAAAAGGATTTGCATTAAGTTGGTTTATCAATGGTGGACTTGTAGATCTTATTCCCTTGATATTCCACGATAGGGCAGATTGCATTCTCACACCCACCATCAACTAAAAATTGGTTTTCAATTTCATTCAACATATTTGAAATAACATGTTGCGTTTCTAACTCTATGATGGCCACATCACCTAGGTCCTCATCAACTAGATTAGCCTCCACATGCATTACACATTGTGGTTCTTCATCAACACAATCTCAAAGCACTTCACAATCACCATCTTCACATGTAATGGCTTTTTAAAATGGAACATAAGCTAGATGTTTAAAATCATCCTATTCCCCCTTCCATGGCTCATTGAACCATGATGAATCATGACCTCATGTAAGTAGGACTACCTTTCATGTTCAACGTGGTTAACATATTTTGAACATTTTTAAATTTGTCTATTAATGCTTGAATTACATCATCATCTAACATTATTAGATTGTAATAAGCCAAGTTAGCAATAGATTCACCTTCTTGCAAAGGATGCAATACAACCCAACATTTTCCATCTTATTGTGGACTTTGCCAAACTTAAACCCATTTCCACCATAGTCAATAGCATGAACATGGTCAAGGGCATTTGTGCAATTGACAAGCTTTAAAAAGTCATAAGCACATTCCATTCCAACCATTCCTCCTATCTTGGAGAAAAACATTTCACAAGAATATGATCTAGTCAAGTGTAAAGCTATTGTTAATTTAGGGTATTAATCTTTGAAATGCTTGATCAATAAAACAACAAAGTGAGAAGACATTTGAATATCCAAAAAACACTATTGACTCACAAAAGAATATGTGATATTAACTTGATGGTCCACTTACTTGAGTTGCAATGCATGCCTTGTTTACTTTGATTTTGGAACCCAAAAGCCTCATTATTGCTATGTATATTTCTCCATGTTGAAACGAACCAAATGTTCATTATTTGTAATGATTTTGTGACTGCCAAACATGATTTTAATAATTTAAAATGTGATTTAATACTAAAATGTGTGTTGATTTGTTTTAAAAATTAGATTTGAACATTTAATGCATGATGGTTCTTTAATCATGCACAATCATTTTCCTTCATCACTTTTCATTTAATTTAATTTGGATATTAACAATATATGAAAAGAAAAGAAAAAACATTCTTGTATATTTTTGTCACATATGTGAATCATGTAAAGAAAATTAAAAGTTTTATAAGATTTTTTGGATAAAACAAATTGGCTTTTAAAAAAATCATTGAATTTGCAATATATATATATGCAAAACTTTTATGAAATCATGAGGTTTAAATTAAGTGTAGGGTGGTTTATATATGTTGATTTTAGAAATTACATAATGATAGGGTGTGAAAAGTTAAAGCTCCTTCACATAGTAACTTCAAACAATACCTTTTTTAATGCACGTATTGGGGAAAATTAACACATGGAATTTTTAAATTGACAAAAACTGATATATTGATAACAAATAACATTTAAAGAATAAGCTTTATAAAATTATCATTGTACATTTACATGTAAATACAATCATGAATTAGTTGCATATTCATGGTCTCTATAATTAATTTTTTCAAACCAATTAAATATGATTTCAAAGTTTAATGAAATTGTACTTGTTACTACTTTTGATATTATACATAGTTCCAATTTTGTTTAAAAGTGTTTACAACATACCATGCATTCACCCAAGGATTCATTTTTGAATTAAAAAAAAAATTGACTATGTATTTCAAGCCTTGATATACAATGTTCTCACAATCATGTTGATTCATGACAACCTATTCAAAAAAGAATGTGAATGATTACGTAGTTTTAAATTCTTGAAATAATATTTTAAATTAGGTACTCACTATTATTGACCTGACATTTTGACAATTAAAATTAAAATGTTCTATATTCCTATATTTACTTTCAATATATATTATAACCTTGATAAATCACTATATGATATTTGACAAGTAGGTGAATCAATGACCATCCACAACATTAATGAACCAAATCTAGCTAGATTTCAAGTAGTAGAATCTATTTTTGAAAATATTGCTTTGTTTTGATGACCTCCATGACCTCAACATCTACATGTGGTGACCTTAGGATTCTCTCCTTCATAATGGGCCCATTTTTTCCAAAAAAACCCCTTCATTTCCTAGCCTTTTTTTTTTCATTACCAAGTTGTGAAATTTTGCCCCCCAAAAAAACTACAGGAAGTAGTTTCTACCAAGTTACATAGGTTGAGGTATTTTTAAAGATTTTGTTTAATGTATTCTAAGCTATATGGCTACAAACTAGATATGAATTAAAAATATTTAATCAACCTTCTATATTTATGGCCCTTTAATAAACCAAATATAGAAATCTGGAGATTTTTTTTTTCCTCACTTCTAACAATTGAAACCCACCAAAAGAAATTCATTTTCAAACTATTAAAAAAAAGCATTTTGGCAAAATTTCACCAGTGAAAAATGGGCTTATTAGGTAGGCTATCATCAGCAATCTAGCCTGTAGGTGAATGAATATAAGGAGACACAAAAGGGTATCAGCCAAGGTTATATTAGGCGGGTCTTTCCTTTTTATGCTGGTCAGAGGTACCAATACAGAGACCTCTGACAACTTACATACCCACCCAGCTGTGAGTGTTAGGCCCGCTTTACACTAGGAGTCAGGGCCCAAAAAACTTGGGGCCAACTTTGGACATTTTTGGCTTCTCGTTTGGCCCCAAGTTACTAATAACATTGGCCTTGACTCCTAGTGTAAAAGGGGGGGTCTAAAATTTCCATCACCCTGGGTAGGAAATTTTTCTTGACCAGATCTGCACTCAAGCCAGTAGGCTCTAAACCCTAAACCCTAAACTCCATCCCCTTGTGTGAAAGCCCTTGTGTGGGTTTGTTAGTACTTAGACAAACAACCAACCCAACAGACTTCAAATACACCACTCTTTAGATGCTCCCACAAGTTATATACCATTCTCTGCCTGCATGTACCAAATATACCTAGACGTCAGCCACAAAGAATCTAGCTTTAAAAAATTACCCTAGTAGCCTAGGGTCAATTTCCATATTGACAAAATGAATAATAATTAATTTTTTTCAAATTTTTTTTAAAAAATTGAAATTATTGAAATTTCCTTTTGATATTTTTTCACATGAGTTGTGAAATTATTGGGTGTGTGTAGCCTATGATAATTATGCTGATTTTCAACATGCCAATTTCATATATTTTCACAAAGATTCATTTTTTGAGGATTATTTAATGACGAAACTGACCTTAGGGTAAGCTAATTCTCTTTTCTCCCCCCTTCCCTCTCCTCCTCCCACTTTACTTCCCAGAAGGGCTTTCAGATTCACAAGTGTTTTTAAAGGAAATTTTTAATATAATCTAAGTGGCTATCATCCATGATGCCACACCAAGATGTAACAAAAGTGACCATCAATCCTTAGAAGATTTAGTTAAATCTGACTATAATCCAGATATGAAGTACAAATCTTTAATTGACTTTCCATATTTATGGGTACACACTGAAATTCAAAATATAAGAATTTGGCGATTTTTATTATATTTTTCTGCCTTTTGGCCATTGGAACCCTCCAACGCCAAAATCATTTCCTTTTTATATTTTAAATTTGTAATTTCGCCAGTTAAAATAATGGCTGAAAGCTAAGAAGCAGTTTTTTTTAAAAGGAATTTCTTCATGCTCTAAAACTGATGATTATTCAAAGGAAGATTTTAAAAAGTGATGATCATCCACAAGGAAAAAGTAACCAAAATATATGAAATATTTCAAATCATCCTTCTATATTTTGGCTACTTACTGAAACTAACTATAGAAATATGTCAACTTCTCCTTATTTCTGACTTCCGGCAATTTGAGACCCCCCAAAGTAACCTTCATGTTGAAAATATTCACTTATAATGTTGCATTTCCAAGCCCACGAAAAAGGCTGTTCAGAAGGTGAATAAAAAATCCACCCCAGAAGGAAAAAAACACACACACGCAGAGACAGAGTTACTATTTTTGTTTTTTTTTTAAAATTATTTTGGCAAAATTAAGTTAGACTCATAACTACAGTCTGGGACCCAGGGTTTTATTTTTCGATTTTGTAATATCGATATATTGGGCGAAAATTTCCAACAAAGTACCAAAATTAGTCGAATTTACATTAGGAAAACAAAAACTTCAAAGATTGTCGGAAAAAAAAAACACAAACAAACTAACTAACTAGCTAACTAACTAACTAACTAACTAACTAACTGGGAGACGCGTGCTTGAGTACCACCACCGTCAAGGTAGTTACGCTCATTAATGCTAATCCCACGCCCCAATTACATAATAACTTGCATATTTCAACGGGCACCAGGGTGCATTAATGCGAGGCTTCGTTTCTGCTTCCATCCCTGAAGTTGAACTTAGTGGCTTCGTTACGCACCTATAATAACTGTTTTACTGGCGCAGTCAGTAGCTCGCGTTGCTCGAATCGAATCGATACCCTTGCACCCGTTTTGTCATCTACTGTGCTGTGGTTGAGGAGTGAACCCACTTCATTGCATTATTAATGTCAACGTGCACGTTACGAGTTGCAATGTTGGGGATTCTTAATTGCCTACTTAACAGCTGCTCCAATTAAAAACACGCTGCTCTGTTCGTTTGCATGGTGTACCGCGTTACTACTGATGATTAGGCTCAACGCTCTTACATGCTAGCGTAGCTAAGAGCGTAACACTGACCCAGTGAGGGGTTTGCGATTTTTTCCCCACCAAAATTATTTGAGTTTATACAAGAAAAAACAACAGTTTTCAAATTTTTATAAAACAAATCACTAGTATGCAGCGTTTTTCTTGGCTCATTTTTTAACTAGTGTGACTGGCTGCTACCGGCAAGGATGTGTCAAAGCTCATATGGCAGGTGGGTCAGCAAGGATGTGTGTTGAGTTGACTATCTTCAATTGTGAAGAAAAACCCTGTAAATAAAAATCAGGGATGGGAACCTATCCATCAAAAGTACAAGGCAAATGAGAACACAAGTAGACACAACCCAAAGAAAAAACAAAAGGAAACAATCAACAAAAATCTGGTAAAGACCCTATGCAAAGAGGACTCATGGCTACGAGATGATAATCAACGATAACAAAGACAACCTAAGACAAAAGAGTTGTCATCTACCACAAATCGGCTAGTGATGGAGGTGCACTAGCTATGATGTGTGGAAGAGATGAGTAACCTCGACCAAGTGCAACAACCCGCTAAAAAATTGTTATGGCTTGTGCATGCCACAAGGTTATGGACATGTGTTGTCAATAGTAAGAAACACGAATCAAGGGGACTAAAAAAGACCACTGGTGACGTGTGATAGTGGTTTGTGCACAAACAATAAAAATTGAATCAAAACAAGAATGAATACACTCGTACATCTTAATAGTAAGGGGAATGAAGTCATCGCTTGATGTTTGTTTGACGTATGATTGTGTTTTCTCTTGAACAACCATCATTGTTGCATGTGTTGTCGTCGTCAATGTTCATTGCACCATATTTGTACGAATTGGGTCAGCAATGACGACATCCATGGGTTTGGAAATCATCTATGGTGATAAATATATCCACTTGTCGTCGGGTGTGGTGAGGGAAAAGGTGGGAGCCTCCTTCTAAACGTGTGTTTTACTTTCTAAAACAATAACCATGATAATATCCCGAAATGTATTGTGGGCTATTGTATGCTCATTCTTGTAGGGGCACTGAAGCAAATGGGTACTTAAATCATCAATGGTATGACCACGCTTACATTGTGAAAGATGGGCTACCATAGAATGTGGCAAACTAAGGTATGTTTGTAATGTTGTAAGGAAGTAAGTTGAAAATAAACGAAATGTAGGTGTGTAGGATGAATTAATAACCAAACACTTGCCCTTGGACCCACACGTGAGTAGAAACGTGTTTGCATGATATGTGAAGGAACATTTATTAAAAGTGAAGCAAAATTTTGTTCATGTAAACAATTTGCCAAAGAAACTTGCAACTGAGGAAAAGATTAAACCACTAAGCTTTCAAAAGGTGGGACTTGAGAGCAAACAACCTGGGGTAATAGGGCTTGGGTATTTCATAATGCCATTTAAAATGGGAAAATGTTAGTTTCAACATGTGATATTGCATCTAGAAGAATAGGTTGACCATCCTATTATAAACAAATGACAATTGTAGGAGAAATCAAAGCCCAACATCCTAAAAATATGAGGGTAGCAGTCCAAACTACAAGAAGGAGGCCAAACCTACCTAAAGAAGTAGGAAAAGTGGCTTGATGATAAGCTAGGCGACCAATAGAACCACCAAAAGATCCTACACCAAGTAATTTCTCCAGCATAACTATGGTACGAATATCAAATTCAACGTAATGTTGCAAAATACATGGAGATGGAAACAATGTATGAAGCAAGTAGCCAAGGTGTTAGGCATAACATAACGAAAACATCACAAAAGCCATTTGAAGATTTGCAACCATAAGGAGACTAAATATTGTCCCAAGATCCTCATGAAAAACTTTAGTCACAAATGCCTCAATGAATGATTTGGATACCACCAATGTACCCAAAATATAAAAACTTGAATCAAAAGTAAGAAAGCCAAAAGGAAGTGACATAAAGTGGTCCAACTTTTTGTGGAGACCAAACTACAAACATCGATGGTTGCCCTAAAAGCCTTAATGTTGAAAATTCTTGTTGCAATTGTAAAAAAAAAAAACCACATTTAATGTGGGACCTACTATATGCATATTATCTACCAACGAAGGGAAAACACAAGTAGGGTGGGCTATTGTTATAAGGTGAAGAACAAAAAGATGAACTAAAACAAACAATGTTTTTCCCAATGGGTCCCCCTATCATGTATTTGACTTTGATGAAATGATTATGAGATCTCCATGTTGGAAAGTCTAAGAAAAATATAATGGGGATGGGCATGCATAAAATCGTTGAACAAATGGGAAAAACTTATCCAAAGAACTAAGCAAAGACCATAATTCCTAAAAAATGGCTGATTGTGCAACTAAATTGAAAGTATTAAAGATATCCACCTATAACACCACCCAATATGGGTACAAATCTAACATCATTCGAACACCATGAACCACTATCTCACACTTGCCATGAGTCGGTATACTAAATTAATGAAGCTTACAATGTTCCATGAAAATATCTTTAAATTGAATAGTTAATGTGTGGGCAACTAGGCAATAGGTCACCTCACCTATCGCGATGGGACATATGTTTCAAAATTGATTTTTTAACACTAATAATCAAAATGCAAAAAGTAAACGTAATACTAAAAGTGGAACATGACCTCAAACAATGTGCCCACATATTTCAAAAAATAAGTTGAAACCACTTATAGAATCATCTAGGACATGGTGGTGGTATGATTTTTCTTTTGTTTTCGTTTGTTTATCTTTACAAATACATGTAGTTAGTTTTTAAACTATTGAAGACTATAGCTATTTGTCTTTTATATTATTTCTTTGCAAATGGTTGCTAAAAAATACAATTATAAACAAGGAGGGCAATATTGGTGGATAAACATCTAAAATGGCAAAGTTTGGGAATTTCCAATGTGATAATTCATAGCAAACCTAAAAAGATTGACATGTCTATAATTATATTCTTGTTGTGCAATGGTTTTTTTCTTGTTTATTTGTACCAATTATGTTCAAGATTTTCATTTTATGCTTTTGGATGGTAGTTATATCTAAAGGTTGGTAGATTCCAATACAATTTATTTCTTATGTATGTGTTATTATACCTAATAACCTTCGCCCAATGTGTATTTAGGATTGCTAAGCATGCGAACATACAAAGAGTTTGGAGTATAATATAATTGATAAATTTTTGTTATTGTGTGAAAATGCCATAATGTTACATTGATAAATATGAATCTATTGTCAAAGTACATTACATAAGCAACTATCATTTGAAAACACTAGCATGAAACTTGTAATTGATGGTCCTTTGTGGCATAGAGGATACTCCTACCAAAAAAAGAAGTTCACCTTGTAACTTGTTTGAATTAGACAATAAAACCATATATGGAGATCTTGGTTTGAACTCTTTCTAATTTGTGATGGTTTTTTCGAAAGAGTTTCATTTGTGTTAAACATTTGAAAATACATATGGGCCATGTTATTTAAGTGTCCTCCCAACCAATTCCTCAACTTGGTGAATATATTTTAATCAAGCGATGTGTTCATTGTTTCTTTTGCATATTTTTTCATGGTCAATTTGAACTAAAATCTTTGGATATCTAAAACATGTCCATACCCAAATGCATTAACCAATCTTTTTTTTGGTAGACAATACATTTGCTTCAATCCAACCAAATGCAAAGGGAACATTTGTTTCACATGTGGGTTCTAGCCAACATTACAATAAAAAGTAAGATAAATTATTAGGAAAAATAGTCATTTATGCAAATACAATTAGATGTGAGTACATGATTATGTAATCAATTTGAACCCATTTTTTTTACCACAATCATTTCCATGGTAGTAATTGAAAACCGTGGAAACGAATACAAAAAAAACAACTAGAATCATGAAGGAATTTTTTTTGACATGCATATCTAGTTGTTCGATGTACATTATTTTGTGAATATTATTGGGCTTTCTAACCAATGATTGGTAGCCACGTGACAACCTAAACTAACCTATGTTGCTACCTATGCTAAACAAAAAACTTAAGACTAGATTAAGTAGGTGCTAATATGGATAATTAGGCACATTCAAGTAGGTTGGAAGTATGAGGGTTTGAACCCCTCAACTTCACATTAAGAATCCAAGTCTTTAACCATTGCATCACTTTTTCATCAAGTTATAATTATTTGTCATCATATATTAGTATGAACATTTCTTCTCATCTTACCTAGGTAATTTAAATCTATTTACCTTAGCATGTAATTACCTAGGTTACTTTAAGCTATTTTAATAGGTTGTTTTAATCTATTTTATTTTACCTTAGATTACTCATGGTTATTATAGGTTACTAATAACCGAAGATTGAATAACCTAAAATAGCTTAGGGCTAACAAATCAACATAACAAATTTGGACAAACAAAGACATCCTTGGACTTTCCAAATTTGATTAGATTATGCACACATTCCAACAAGGGTAACAAACATGGAAGGTCTAAATACTCTCAACATCACATAAAACATCAACATTAGCTTGGGTGGATGGAGCATCGAGGGCCATCTTGACTCTTTTCAATGGTTCCAACATGCTAATTTAACAAGTTTTCACATTTATAAAAATCTTTAACCCATATGTCTTCACAATAATATTAAGATTGGAAAATTCAAGGGCACATTTATGGGATCTTGAAAATTACCCACACAATTTTGTAAAGAGATCTTCAAACTTTGCAATAATTGACAAGTGTGATAAAGCTTGAACAACCAAGTTTATCTTATGTGCTATGTAATGCATGCCAAAGAGAAATGGGGCATGTTGAATTTTCATCTACACTCTTACACTATCTTCAAACCTTTGAAAATAATAACACCATAAGCTCCCAAACATATTACTTTAATCCTTGCAATTTTAGCCTTAGTTAGTCCACCATGCTTGCTTAGATTCCCCCAAAGTAACTTTGTCAAACGATTTGCATTTTTTTCTTCCACAATTCTTTTTACAGTTAGGGAAAAACCATACTAAAAGTGAGTTGCTTTAGGCAAAAAATGGTGACATATAACAACTATGATAATGTATAATGAACTTTTTCTTGATGACAATTTTGAATTCAAGGACAATGCTTTTGGAATGTGCATGACAATTTTTCATACCTCAAAGTTCATTTTAAATCAAAATTAACGTTAATTCAACGATCACTATATAAAAAATACTAGATATAACTTCACTTTTGAAATATATTTCTCATTTTTCATACTATGTGATAAATATTATTTTGGCTACATACAAAATTTTCATCTTCTGTTGAATTTTTTTTTTTGAAGAATTTATTAAGTCAAGTTTCAAACTTCTCAAAGTTTCCCAAAGTTCACAATATTATTATCAAGTTTGGTGTACACATCTTGTCAAATTTTTGAAATTTAGGAAATTGTGTTCCATGACAACAATTTTGAGGAATTCTCCTCTACTTATGGTTGTCAATGGAATGGGTATATGTTTCCATACTTGCATAATATAGCTATGAATAAATAGCAAACTTTAATTGTTGATGCTAGTGATTTCATTGATAGAAAATGGAGATGAATTATGACTCCCTAAAATCATTTTTGGTTGCTTGAAGCACAATGTTGTGCATGCTTTCAACCATCTCCCATACTTCTTTTTTGCCCATTTGCCAATGGCACTACTTGGAACCAATGATCAGATTTTGAGAGTTAAGATATCCAATTCAGATCTAATTTCTTTGAATGTTCTCCACTTCTATGGTTTGTTGAGGATGTTGAATACAAGGTCCAACTTGTAATGGATTGATAACTTTCGTAAGTTGTTCTCCCTTACTCATTTGATCCACCATGGTAAATCACCTTTCATTGAAAGAATGATGAACATTGATTGGGCACCCCTATTAATATGTGACTTGAACTAGTTTCACGTAATCCTCAATAAAGTGTGCCACAAATCCCATCTTTACTTTGTTAATTTTCCAATTTTTATTTGATTAAAACTTAAACATAAATCATGATTCACACCAGCCAATAAAACTTTTATAGGCATGATGATTTGAATACAAAACATGCATATTTATTCCCAAAGTTTCTTTCTAGAGTTGCTACCATTTCAACCTTTGTTTGATGTACAATGTGAATTTGGAAAGAAGCAAAAGTTTGGTGAAGGGGTTGATTCAAATCCATAAATTACATGTTTCTATTGTTTGACTTTCCAAATGCACTCAAAAGTTGACTTGCATACATATACATGCCTCTAATCACAATTCTAATTTAAAACAACTTTGCTCCCAATGAACCTTGACATCTTAGAATTAATGCAACAATGCCCTTTCAAGGAATTTTAAAACTTATATGATAATAAGACTTAAGACATTAATTTTTAAAAGCACACAACATTTGAGCTTTTTTGAATTTCATAATCCAATTCCATTGACACTAATGACTATCCCTTGCAATGGTCTTTGCCTTTCCATTTCTCTATACTATAACAATGTTGACACGTCTTAGTTATGGAACCAAAAATGTCTAAGGAGAAAATGGGATTTGTTTATGAATCTATATACTTTGGTAGAAAAACTTATAACACAAAAGAAAAAGGGAAGTGAAATGAAACATCAATACAAGTGTCTCCCACGTCATTTCTTCATTGTGGAAATAGAAACTAACCCTAACACACTTTTCTTATGACTAAAGGAACTTTCCCCTTCTTCCAAATTTATTGGATTCCCATTATTGTTATAAAAATATCCCAAAGGTTTCTTATATTGTACAAATATTACATTAAATTAGAATATGGAGAACATGTCTATAACCTTGAAAATATTGATTATGATAGTGTTTTATGTCATGATCAATCTAAGTCTTGTCAACTAAAATCATGTAACATTAATCACTTAGTTCAACCATAGTTAGCAAGGAACCGAAGTAATGCCTAATATAGGTTCTTGGCAATTTACTTGATTAGCACATAACCATAACTTATTCATTCTCAAGCATTTTCATCACAACATTATTTACACAATATATAATCATGACACAAAACTTTATGCCTCTAGACACCCAAATCATCTTACGAAAGTCACTCCAAATAAAAGCATAGAAGTTTGGTATCCTTTTCTCTATCCAAGAGTGATCAATGCACTCATCATTCCTCTAGCTCAGATTGTCCCTTCAACTTTCACAAACTGCAACATTTTGGAGGTGGGATAATGGGCAAACTCCACATTGCTCACAAAGAAATTGTGTAGGTGTATCCATTTTACTGCTACTTTCAAATTTCACAACTGTATGATGTTCCAAATGGCACATAATGGGCAAACACAACATTGCTGAAAAGGAAACTGTGACATATGGTATAGTAGATGGCCATATAATAGACTCTACATCTATTAGTCAGACACTGTAGCCAGACTTCTGCAGCTCATTCCAAGGCATTCTCTCCATGTTCCATGTTTCTACTTCTCTCTTTTGGATTCCTTTGAGGACATTTCCTACACTCCTTTGCCTTGGGGACAGTGGTCAAAAGATACATGAGTCATTTTGGTCCATGACACATGTCACTGCTGGTCTGCCCAAATGTTTAAATAATGAATCTCATTTTCCTGCCAGCTTCGTGAACGGTCTAATCTACATTGTTAACAATGTTGATAAATTGAGGAACAAAATGCAAAAGAAAGCTGTTAAAAAGAACAAAGGATAGTTTTGCTGTCTTGCCTGTTAGGAAGGTAAGCTGTGAAACAGGTTTCTGATGGAATGTTTTTTGCTTGAGACCATCAACCTGCAACTTTTGTCCCAGTGACCAAAACAAACATTTTATCTCCATGTGTACATCTTAGCTTCACTGATCATCCTTGAACTTGGAATATCAAATCTCCATCTTTGTTTGGCTGGCAACCTAACTAGATGTTTCGCAACAACAGACAATTCAAATACATAGAGATTCTCTTGCTGAATATGCAACTGGATGTCCACTTGTTACCTAACTACAGCCATTTAATTTCACAGCCTAGTTGTCATTCCCTGCCATGAGTGCAGGAAAACTGAATTTCTAAACATCTCTGCAAGGACTTCCCCTGATTCTTTTAGCACTAAAAATAATCTTTAAACAGAAATGACATCAGCATTCTTAAATTCTGGAAGGCTTCTCTTGGATCTGTGGCAAGGTGATGAAGACTAACCCCTGATGCTCCATCTTCTTTGATGGGTACACCAGAGCTGCAGCTCTCAGGATCCACTGCCTTGCTCACATGCCGAACTTGAAGCATCTCATATGTTTGGTGTTCCAAAAATGCAACTGGTATGATTGCTTCATCTAGGACAGTTGCTGAAGATGGATGAACTGGTTAAGGGAAGAGTCACTTGGTCCTCATTCAGAGCATCAAAGCTCTTATAACTGAATGGGTTTTGTTGGGTCTCTGTGATGCTGCTGCTATAAGTCCCAGATTTTGATGTTGATGCTGTAGAATATGTTTGAGATAAAGGGGGCTGCTCATAAGGAGGTACTTTCACATCCTTCAGCATTGTTTCCAAGACATTTACAACAACCTGCATGCATTGACATGCACTTCAGCACTCACATACTTCCCATCCTTATAACTAGACATACATAACCACATAGACTGTATCCAGGACCTCTAATTCATTTTTGTACAGAAGGTTCTTCACATCTCTAAAACATTTCCACATGGAGATTTGGGGGACTTCCACAAGAATGTGGATGATTAAGCATCTTTGAGAGTAGTATCAAAGACAATGACGCAATCACCATCTTCTTACTCCAGTGCTGTTAGGAACTCAAACCAAACTCATGAAAATGAAAATGATGTTTCATAAGTGTCTCTGGTTCCGTTTACGAGTGATGACACAATTATAGAGATCTCCACAACATTTTGAACATAACCTGAGAATGAGTGTGGGTTGTAAGTCATAACCTTATGAGAGTTGCTCACAAAGTATCAGACTGTCACCTTCATCATGAATAGCAGCGACAAGCTGCCATGACTACCTGCTGACTTCATCCATTCCTCATGGGAGTTGTAGATAAGTTTAAAGTAATCAGCCCAAATTTTTGGGCAAATCATTATACAAAAGTCTGCATCCTAAGTTTCTGTCACAAGTTCTAGCAATGGAATGACTCAGTCATGATGTTGGCTGGGACCCAAGAGACATAACTAATAAAATGGTCAATAGTATCCTCATTCAAGCTGCAACAAGCTTGTGATGGTAAGCTTCATTTCAACCTTGTCCTTGACAACGATTGAGATTTTCAAGAGCAAGAGATATCAGATAGGTTGCAAACCTTCATTGTTGGCCGCTCAAGCCGCTCATACATTGTGCAATTGAGGGCCAAGTCAGTCAGGGTTGTGAAGATGTCCGGTGGGAATTCTGGCTGAAGTCTGGGATCCCTTATAAGATCAATCCCACCTTCTGCTAACTTGTGCTTGACCTGTCGCCAGATGAAAAGATTACAAATGTCATCTAAAATGGAAGACCTTGTTTGCAATTTAGATGTTTTCACAAGTCAATGTAAAATCATAGTGTCACACATGCCAGTCATTGCCAAAGGCAATGAACACTATGTACAAGAGGACAAACTTGTGGAAGAGACATACCCAGACCAGTAGGTTAGTTTCATCATCTCGGAGATGATCAATGACTTTCCGACCTGTAATCATCTCTAACAGTACAACTCCAAACCCATACACATCGCTGGCCGGTGTCAGCTGTCGTGTTATGAAGTAATCTGGATCCAAGAACCTACTTTCCACACATGGAACACAGACAGGGATACACTTAGACTTGGCCGAAATAGGGACATTGCTTGCCAGCCAACAATGGCTGATTCTGGCAAAGAAGAAGTAGCATCCAACTTCCACTGGAGGCTCCAGGCGCTCATGTTAACAACAGGAACCATGAAATCTGGGGCAGATTGCAATCAAGAACCAGAAGAACAAGTGTATGCACACAATTAACAGGAACACAAGTAATTTAAGAGCAGTCAATGGTTGGGTGCATGGAAAGCGCCAAATGGGAAGCAAAAGTACCCTGGAGTACCAGCAGGTCGAGTGGAAATATGAGTATCAAAGGTACTTCCAACTTTAGAGATGCCAAAGTCAGCAAGCTTTGCCACCATATTCTCATCCAGAAGAATGTTGCTAGGTTTCACATCTCTATGAATGACAGGTGGATCCTGCCAACCCACAGCTCCCAATCAGTAAGGCAGGCTCCAGTAAAACAAAGGGGAACAGGGGTTGTGGGGAAAAGACAAGTATGGCTGCAAGCATTAAGGTCTTCCAGAAGCAAGACACCGAAGACACCAAAGGGATTGGGATTGGGGAATTCATCCAATAGACTGACACAAACATGGATATTGCATAACAGTGATTAAGATAGACAGCAGAATAATTCACGTTATCATTTACCGCAAAGCAGTGAAGGTATTCCAAGCCTTGTGCAACCCCTAATGCAATTTCAATCTGCTTATACCAGTTCAGTGTTTTACTTGGCACTTCTCCTGCACCAGTTTAATCAGCAAAATCATCATTCACTACTGAACATCATTGACACTGTACATCACATAAATGTGATTGCAGAGAGACACTCCAGAGAAACATGTAAAGTAACCAGAAAATGTCATATTTTAGTTCTTGCCAGACCACAACAAACACAACAAGAATGAATAAGGTCACTCACAAAAGTATCAGACCATCACCTTCATTATGAAAGGCAGTGACTAGCTGCCATTACTCCCCACTGACTTTATCACCTGAAGATATTTAAAAAGAAGAGAACTCTTCGAGCAACAAAATGACACATAATACAGAACATTCACTACACAACCTTTCAATACCAGAATCTACATGACAGAGTTGTCTATTACCAGCCAGATGAGTGTTGAGATTGCCATTCTTCATGAACTCATAGACTAGAATCTGTCAACACAACACATTTCTTATAGTTAGCAATCAGCTATTATGATAGGAAACAGGTTAGACATGGTGGAATGTCACAAGAGTGTATACGTCCAACAAGTTAGCACAACTTGCACCCTACCATCTTGCATAAGCATGCACAAAGTAGCAAGAGAATTTCAAAGCCATCTGGAGTTGGTAAAAATGAAATGCCTGCTGCCCATTGTCATCACAGAATCCCTCTAGTCGCACAAGATGTCGGTGATGCAAACGACTGAGCAGGGAAAGTTCATTCCGAAACTCAGTGTGACCTTGTAAGCTTGAGGGAGAAGCTCTTTTTATAGCAATAAGTGTCCCATCCTCAAGGCAACCAGAATACACTTGGCCAAATCCACCTGAACCAATATGATAAAGCTTGTCAAATCCTCCTGTGGCTTTTGCAAGCTCTTGAATTGTGAACCGTCTGATGCTCTTTGGAACCTCCCAGTGACCTGTAACTTTTGCTCCTGCACTTGAAATTACAAATGAAGTCTTTAAGGGCTCCCATAACCAATTGATTTGTAGGCCATTGGCAAGTTGAGCTTCCAGAAAGAATTGACCACTTTGCCACTATTGGAACTGCATCTCAATTGACTTCAGATTTGTATAGAACACTTGCAGACCTGTACTGTTATGACTTCTCTCGTTAAAGTAATCTGGCACACTGTTTCTTTTCTTCCACCATTTGTAGGAACCGAACAATGCTAATGCAACAAACACCACACTTGCAGCAGAACCCAAAATAGCACCAACCAATACAGTTGGTAATACAGTGTTTGAATGGCTTTCAGTTGGTAAACCTGCATCAACAGGCATGAGAAAAAGTGTTAGAATCTACGGATCGATGTCCATACAGAGAAAGGTTGCTTATATCCTTAGAACCCAGATACAAGATTATAGCATGTCAAGAGCCTTATTTTGAGCAGCTTAACCTTCATCACCAGTTTCCTGATGTTTCCAGACAGTTCATCTGATAATGAGCTCCGTTGCATTACTTTGGATTTTCAAACATTGTAGTAGTTTGAAAATAGACAGTATGTACGACTGGTTGAATAAAATAGTCAGCCCCAGATGCCACATTTCAACGCTGCAGTATTGCAGAATGCAGACACTAAACAGGCCATGGAGCTTCAAGAGCTGGCATAGCAATATGCGTGTCCTTATTCAAGGCAGTGATTGACAGGCTACTGACTGTTTTTCAACACTAAAGCCCAAATTCTGAGGTCCAAAACAGAAAGACATAGTATCAACAAGCATGCTTGCAACATCATTTGCCTGGTGGCACATAGAGGCAAGCATGTGTACTCACTTAGGTTGATCAGCTGGTAGAATCGGTTGCAAGTTGCTGTAACACAGTAAATCGAATGTGAATTCACATTCTCTTGGAAACAATTGCCATTCGAATATCTGCACACATGTCACAGCACATGCATCTGAGTTTCCACACTTCAGGATTCTCTGGGACATATCCGCATGGAGGCCATTCCGTTGGCTTTCCAATAACAGTCTACCTCTTGGAATGCAAAATGTATCAAGATGCAATAACTTGTAAAGAAAAAGTAACCACTTACAATACTGAATTGTTCTGGGTTGGAGTAGGTCCTCTGAAGTAGTTGCAGGTGATTGATCTGATAACGTGAGCTTCTTACTATTAGAATGACTTATGGGTTATGAGTTGCCTGGCACATGGATCTATCAGGTATCACCTTTCTGAAGCAAAACTTGATGCAAGACAATAGAAAAGACAGACTATAGTACTTTCAAAGTAATGTAGATGGCAGACTTGAGAATAAGAGTTTGCATTGTGGCCAAAAAAAGACACACCCAGTCTGAGCCTAAGACAGACAGAACTGAAGCAGAGAGTATCATGCTCTTGAAGGCAAGGCTGTCAAGTTTCATAACATATGCAGCTGTACTGAGAAGTGAGATGGAAAATTGCAATAATGGCACTCACGTCACCCCTGAAGCTTGTTGGAGTATGAAATCTGGGAGATCTCCATAGAGGTCATTGTTCTGCAGCTCCCTACAGTTGGAAACCAAGCCTCCTGATGAGTGTTGAAAACCTTAACAAATGTTTGCCATGATGACTGCAACTACCTGACTAACAACTAGCTGTTTGACAGCTGCAGTTGGGACATTCTAGTGAAGCTGAAACTAAAGAATTTGGAATAGCTTGGAACTTACATGACCACATCAATTAGTTCAAGTAACATGGTCAACTAGGAGTTTAGAGCACAGGATGTGAATGGGAGCATACAAATTAGTTAAATGAGGCATCAGGTTTCTCCAAGTTTGAGGAATTACTCCTTCCAGATTATTGTTGTGCAGTAATCTGTGAGTACAGCAACAAAAACAAGAGTAGATCTCACAAGAATTGAGAAATCTCCATACTTACAACTAAGAATGCCAGAATGAGATTCAAAACTTTTCCTTGAAGTCAAAGTAAGACTTGCTGAGGAGGACTGAAGAACCAGGAAGAAGAAAACAGCATAAGGGTAGAAGTTGAAAGAAAGAGCAATAAAACTAGCAGTATGATGAACATTTGTGGCAGTCTCTCACTTGTTCAGGGACCATCAACAGCAACAAAACCAAAAAGAGAGGGACGTTTAGTCAGCAAATGAATGCTGCTAAAGAAATTATACATAGAAAGTTAGAGAACAAACTCAGTTGTCTCCATCAATCTCTGGGGGCAAGAAAATACAAAGAGTCTTATAATGTGAATGAGAAACAGATGAAACAAGAACTCAAGAAGCTTCCCACATAATGGTTGTCCAACTATGGTACCAAAACTCTAGTACATTCACATGTTGGGAACTTACAATTTCTTCAGGTTTTGCAGGGAACCATATTCTTCAGGCAAACTCCCAGACATTACAGATGAATGGAAGTTTCTGTAAAAGACCACTTAAAATCATAAGTCGCCTTAAAAAAATATGTTCTGAGTCAAACACCTTGTACAATCTGGAAAATGATTTTGGTTCTTGAAGCATCAATAATGAAAAATGAAACTGCAAGAGCAAGTGCCTAGACTTAGTTCTTAATGATGTGTTCTTACATGTACTGGAGTTTGGAGCAGTTACCCAGCTCATGTGGCAGCGTGGTGTTGAGATTGGCCCCCCAAATTGTCCTGCATTATGTCATACTCCAATACACAGTTATCAACTGAGGTTATAGACTATAGACCTCAGTAAGCAGACTTGAAAAGTCATCACAATTCATGTAGCTAGATACTTGATCTACTTATCTAATCTAAGAGATGCAGAGGCTTTTGGACTAATGTTCCCAGGCATCTAGTACATAGTATTGGATCTGAGAACAATTGGTTGATGGAGCAGAGAATCTTACAATTCCAGCAACTCTGTTAGCAGTCCAAGCTCAGAGGAGGGTAGTGGTCCCTGTAAATTGGAATTGTTACCCAGGTAACTGCCAGAATCCAGAAGAATTTAGATCTCCATGAGTTTGTCAGGCTTTCAAATGTCTAGAGATAAACACAATTCAAACTCATGGAAAAGGGTTTCCTTGCAGTCACATACAGAAATTGTAGTTTAGTCAAATTCCCAATTCCAGGAGGTATAGCTCCACTGATAGAGGTGTGGTCCAACATCCTGCAAAATCATTCAACATCAGACATGCAGTTTCAGAGACCTGACACTCTCTCCAATCAGAGAATGTTCACCTATATGTACATGCCTTGGGAACCCTAGAATGTGCTTATGACCTTTCTGAGGTTGGTCCTGACATCTGAACTGAAGGGGCATACTCAGCCAGAACAGCAGAGAAACAACAAGAGCCTCAGTACTATAAAAACACAGCTGCAGATAAGACTAAGCAGCAAGAGTATACAAACCAAGCAACATGTGATCAAATCAGACAAGCCAAGCTCTTCTTGAACTTACACACTGGTTAGGTTTGTCAATTGGAACAGGATAGGTGGGAAAGGCCCTGTTAAAGGATTTGTAGACATTGTTCTGCACAAAACCAACCAATTAATACATGCAAACAAATGAGCAGTAGCAGATGCAAGTCCCGTTGTCCTCAACTATGGAATATTCCTATCATTATCATGCATTCTAATGACAGTAGTAGTGGTGGTGGCAGCCACATTCTCTTTGCAAAGAATGTACATGAGCACATTGGACTTGGTCTGTGAATTCATGGATTCTGGGAGAATCCCTTTGCATGTGAAACAGGAACAGAAGTGTGTTGAGATCCAAACAGTTATAAGCTCAGGACCTATGCTCAACCCAACATCAGGTATGGTACTTGTCCTTACAAGTTTGCAAGGTAGGTCAAATTGGCAAAGAAAGAGGGGATTGTGCCACTGATCCTATTATTGCTTAGATCAAGGAACTCCAGATAACTCAGTTCACCCAATTCTGAGGGCAGTGTGCCCTCGAGCCCCATGTTACTCATGTTCCTGACAATGCCAACAACAATCATTACATGGTTGAACTTAGGCAACTTGTTTCCACCTTCTAAAGAGCAAGTACCAGCCAAAAGAAACATGATTGAAGTCCAGCATTTCAAATTTTGGACCAAGAAAGCTGAGAAACTCAAAATTCAATCCCTTCAAAGAACAAGAAGGAGAAGAAGAAGAAGAAGGCTGCAATAATTTGCCTGTCACTCAATATGGACTTGGCAAATAGCAAATGCTGCACAGATTTGCTTTGCATTATTTTTCATACCTGCACAGATGGGGTGACCAGGAAAGATGCACAAATTCAAGGAAAGACGACATAGAAGGAGACAAATTCAAAGGACAGATGCTCACAGTCCAAGCACATGGCCATCTGGTGAGCAACTGACACCGCTCCACCCAGTTCCAGCACATGGATCTAGACCTGACCAGTTCAGACTAGCACCCAAAGCTCCTTCAATTGCAATCAAAGCTTGGCCTGTTTCATCACAGATAACACATCCGGAGTTCTAATATTCAGTAGCTGGGCAAACAAGAGACTGAAAAATGCCACGTTGTGCACTTCAGACAATCTTACATGGGTATTGTTGCATGATTAAATATATGATGGACGTGGTGTGCTTATTCTCTTTGTAACTCGCAACAGAAACAGAGATGTAGAAGAGACGTTAGTTTCTGTGCACAACAGTCAGTGCAGACTTCAGAGATGTTTAGGGTTCACAAGCTTCCTCTTCATAACTTCAGGAAACAGTTTCCTTCTGATTTGGCAAGTGTGGAATTCTGTACAAGGGTATTGTATTGTTGTAAAGGTGACAGTATAGAGATGTCCTACTTACTGACTCAGGACTCACCTTCAGGAGTGGCGACGCAGAGAGACACCACAGCTGCACCAAGGAACGCAAGTAACACCAATGCCGTTGCCTCCATTTGTTGTTGTTGACCAGCCCAAGTCTGCTCCGCTGCTGCGTCACAAAGAAAAGACTAATTCTCGCGACAGCTCGTAAATGAACACCGTAGGGCTCTGTACAACTCGAAGATTTGACGTTCCTTTCTCAGATGCAAAGAGAAGCAGCGGGGCAACATAGTTGGAGCAGAGCCTCCCTCCTCATCAGTTCACCATCTCCAAAACCCTCATGAGTGAAACCTGCTCTTGCACGCGGGGTGTGCAAACAGGCAGGAGGTATCCTTATTAGAAGCATTTCAAACTTTCCGTTGGCTTCTTCCAGGAGTCACGTCCGTTCTGAACCCCCGACCTACAACAACTCTCAGCAACAGCAAGCGGTCCATGGCTCTTCTTACCACTAAACAACGCACTCGTGGTCACTTTCCTTTTCATGCGTCCGCTAAATGATTCGACATTGTCGTCTCTTTGGTAGCCGATACAACAACAGCAGCAGCATGATGATGCTATCTTGTAGTGGGTGGTTTCGGCTTCGAGACGAGACACATCAGGGAAGATCAGATTCGTTGAGATGATGTCTGGAAGATTTTTGCTACACACAGTTGCAGACTTAGTGCAAAGCAGCAGGCGGCTACTGCATGCACCAAAACTCCGAGCTTGGCACGAAGATAAGATGACAACAGATATGAAAGAGCTCAACATCAGCGAGAAAGAAGAGAAAGAGGCTACTGTCTACGGTCATGCTAGCTGAAGCTTCTTAGCTACAGGCAGGAGGAGGAGGAAGGCTGCCGCTGTGCTGGGGCGTTAAAAAACTACAAAACAGAGTATGAAACTACACTACAACAGTGCTGCTGTGCGAGAGTCTTGAGAAATTAACAGCTCTTTTTGTCGCCTTTCACAAATCGCACAAGAAGACAAAAATTGGCAAGCAGCGAACAAATTTCGCACCCAATTATTAAATTTTCTTCAAATTTTTTTTTCCTGGCTGCTGATCCGCGACAAATCCTCAAATATTATTACGTTTGACTTAATTGTTTGGGTTCAACGCTTTTTATTACTACCGCAAATATATAGCCAGAAACGTGATGTCTTTTTGTCCTAGTTACTTTTTCGTCAAAAAATTTCAGTTAGATTGCAAAGGATGAGCATCCTTCAATAGTTACTTCCCAACTTCTGCCCCTTCAGGACACAACCCCCCGCAACTGCTACTTTCCCAACTTACTTCTGGACCTTCAGAACACACCCCATGATGGCAACTGACTTATGAAGGCTGGTCGGTTGTTGAGATGGAGAGATTTTGACAACTAGTTTGTGCTAACATGGCATCTTTTTAATTTTCCCTTCTTTTTCCTTTTTGTTCCCCTTCTACATGTTTGGAAATTGTGATGTGTTTATAAATAAAGTTTGTCAGATTTACATCATTTCTTGTTTATAGACAATATAACAAAATAATGTTATCTCTCTTGCAAGCTGCAGTGACTTGTGTTGTCGATTCCACACCAACTTTAGTTTCCTGCAGTGGACAAGTAGGGTGGAGGAGCAGCAGCATATGTACCCTACTCCCTTGTCAATGCTCAGAACTCTGCTGAACTCATCAGAAACACATCCTTCCTTTCGCAATTGGCGGCCCAGCCCAGCTGCTTCATCGATGACATCAAAATTGTTCCACGAAAACTCTAGCACGGGCCTCACAAATTTTTGAGTCATCAAAATCTGAGTTGATGTATTTTTTTCATGTACAATTTAAGGGTGTAGTGCAGAGTTTTTCGTTTCTGATTCCCTATTTTTTTTGAAAAACATTATACAGTTATCAGTAAAGTCAGCCTGTGTTCACTATGTCTTTGGGCCTACTTTCACCCCCTATCCCCTCTTTCAGTGATATCAGCAAAGTGAGGAAATTTTATTACATCCCAGGTTGGAGAGTAATTATAGTAGTTGTACAGGTAGGAGCAGTGAAAATATATGTAGGAGCAGTGGAGGCGCTCAGTGGTATCAGCAGAGTGAGGAAATTTTATTAAATCCTAGGTTGGAGAGTAATTATAGTAGTTGTACAGGTAGGAGCAGTGAAAATATACGTAGGAGCCGTGGAGGCGCTCAGGGAAAAGGAAAGACAGGATGAAACTTAGTTTACCACCAAGATTGGTGGAAAAACTAGTTCGGGCCCCAGTTATTTAGTTTTGTAAAAATTTCATTCCTAGTTATGAGTTTGGTGCCCTATTATACCAAAACTGGTCGTTCTCGCCCCCTAATCTCAGGACTTTATGGATAACTCTAATACCTAAGAAAAAGTAATTTGTCGATCTAGTTTGGAACGTATAGCAGAATGTCAAATCTGGCGTCACTGCAACAGGACTCTCCTGACTGGTAGGTCACACAATTGTTTTGCTTTTCAGCTGTGTTTGTTAGTGAAAGGTAACGCCTAATGCCTCAGGTAATGGCCAACACCACGGGCATTTGAACACCAGAATAAGGGACCGCACTACGCAGAGCCCAGGCAGGTCAATTCCCGTAATGCTTGTGGCCAAGGGCATTCCATGGTGTGGGATTTTAATTTTTTTTTAAAAATTCTCATGATAACTTGTGGGTACCCATATCACAAGAAAAAAAAAACTGATAATAGACATTTTGCAGGTGTGGGCATTTCATTTCTGAAATGCCTTGCATGCTTAGTAAACAAATCTTGTTGGAGGTTATTATAGTTATAGACAACCATTTTGTTTTTGTTTCCCCCCCCCAATTTCCTCATGCAGCTATACAAGAATATTTAATCAAATTTGGCTATAGACCATATATGAAAGTTGAAGAAATCCTTTTTCTACTTTGGCTACCTGCTGGAACATGTTGTAGAAATCTGGCAAATTTAGAAAATTGAAATCTGGCACATGAAGGCCATGTTTTTCACAAAAATCCTTTGTATGTGTTGAAATCATATAGTTCAGGTCAAAAAAAATGTGAAGATTCACCAAAGGAAAAAAGTATTACAAAAATCTAGTGTCGATTACACACAAGAGCTAATGTCCATTATAGGTGCAAAATGTGTACAACACCAACCCAAAGAGTGTCTGGGTTAGCACCGAGATGTGTTTGGCCACCACAAGACACATCTTATTTGGGCAAATGGGCAATCAGCAAAAAAAAGAAGCAGCCAATAGTTTTGTACTGCCCACAATGAAGATCTCTTGATGATTTACCATCTTCCCTCCACAGTGGCTTGTGGGATGCACTCCTTCCTTTGCTGTGGCCCTAGGCTTCCACCTTGGTTGAACCAGCACCCACATTGGCACCATGGTAAAAGCTCCAAAATCTAATTAAATTCCGTCTAAATATTCCAAGTAGGTATGCCATGCTTAGAGTAAATCAGGATTCTAAATCAGGGTATCATGGTGAACCAGCTCCTACATTGGTTCCTTCACCTTTTCAAGCTAGGTCTTGGAGAGCAAGTACACCCACACCAAGTATGTGGGCCTCTACCAATGTTTACCAAATCCAAAGTAGTGTGCAAGTTATCTTGTTGTTCCCATCCATGAACATGGAGAGTGTAGAGTGAAGGTGAGTTCAATGACACCAAATGGGTGAATCATTCTCACTGCCCCCATCAAGTTTTTTTGAGGTTTTGGTTCTATGAAAGAACATTGCATTTTTATGTATATGAGAGCCACTTTAGACAAAGGTCTAGGGACCAATTTGAAGCAAATTGAACCTTGAATTGCACCATTTTGCATACCTAAAAACATTTTTAAAACAGTACAATGAGTGAGTCTAAAGGCTTGGGGTCCAATATCAAAAATTGTGTGATTGACATGTGAGAGGATTAAGTTAACCTTTGGTCTTTTCTGTTTTTTTTCTTGTTTTCTCTCATGGATGTTTTCCTCTTTTTTTAATTATTATTCTTATTACATAGAATGGATGATCATTTGCAAAAAATATTAATGGCTCTTGTTTTTACTATGACCATGCATTGAGTGATTGCACAATTGATTGCACTACAACAAGTAACTATTGGACAACATTGAAATATGATGAATGCTATGCTATTTTGCATGGAGTTTTTTATGGATCTACAAGACCAGCCATATCAACTTTAAAATTCATCAAAAATGGGGGAGTTGATGTATTTTGAACAATGTCCTCGATCCACAACATATTTTCTATTGTCGCAAAAATTGAGCAACAAGGGTAAAAGAAAACACTGAAAAAAAATGCCCAAGAAAAGAAATGAACAACCTGAAACCTTAGCTTGCACTTTGATTCTCCAAAACATAAGCTTTCCTTTAATTTTCCTTTCAAAATGATGTCATGTAAACTTAATCACAATTTGATTTGTCTTGGTCATGGACCCTCAACTAAAAACCTTGGGACCAATTAAAAACTCTTCACCAATAGGAATCCTCAATTTCATTGGACCATACTCTTTGAACCCTTGTCTAAAGTGGCCTTGAATGTAATGCCCCAATGGAAAGGTTTTTTTTTGTTCTCATAAAATTTTCAATAATTCATCATTGTTTGTCCCAAATTTTTTATTTTCTTTTCATTCCCATTTAGGTGGGTAATGGAAAAAAGGTAAAATAGTTAGCCTTGAAAGAAGAAAACTATTAGATTGATTGGGCTCCACATTGTTACGCATTATCAATCATGATGAAAAGATCTAAAAAATGGTTCTATTGAATAACATTTGCAAATAATTCAAACTGAATTCAAAAACATCCAATGGAATCCAACTTTCATTAGAATTGCACTCAAATTCAAATTCAAATTCAAATTTTAAAAATGAAATACAAATTAATGCAAGAAAATATTGAAAATTGTTTATCATTTTCATCATTATGATTATGATGTTAAAAAGAACAAGTTTGAAAAAACACAAATATGAAAAGATAGTTTTTCATTCCATTCAAAGGAGCAAATGTGATAATAATAACCACATTCAACCCCTCTAAGTGACCACTTAATCTATGATTATTCTTGAAATATTGTACAACTTTTTTAAAATTAAATATTTCATTATATTATTATGTTTAAAAAATCATTTTTTTCATTTTCAAGAAGTTGTAATTGTGATTTTCTACTTTTAAAATCGTAAAACTTAATAACAACTTTCAATGTGTTTTTTGGTTTTTAAAAATTAAATTAATTGTTAATTTCCAAAATATATACATCATTATATAACTAACATTGCATAAAATAATTCCATTTGTATTTTCTTCTTAAATGTTAGATACAAAATATTAAAATGGTTATTGCTGCTTGTAATACATATTAGCATGAATGCACCTTCAAAACATATTCCAAACCAA
>Ga0209208_10002038_pt1 | contig 28862 bp, 16 predicted proteins | sample S1TSphfallax_3_FD_187694 | JGI IMG/M metagenome (GOLD analysis project Ga0209208, IMG submission 187694) | Host-associated microbial communities from peat moss isolated from Minnesota, USA - S1T2_Fd - Sphagnum fallax MG (SPAdes) (version 2) | ecosystem: Host-associated > Plants > Peat moss >...
TTATGTTATTTTCTTTCTAATGCACATTTTGAGTGTCATCTTCAGTTTTAGTGAAATTTAAGGTTTTGCTCCCGAAGTGACTTTGTCTTTGATAAGCTTGCAGAGATAAACGATTCTAGCCAAAATCCTGCACTATGGAACAGAGCATGATCCATCTAGGAACACATCCAGCCCACTAGGCTAGCTAGGGTTAGACAATTCTTCCGGCAGGTGGTACTACGGGGTTCTGGTAGGGCCAGAGTGAACCAGCACCTACCAATGCACACAGTGCATTAGAGCTATCCTTAAAGTCACATGATTAGGTGATGAGAACGGCCAGTTTTGCGCACAATAAGGCAGCAAACACGTAACTGGGAATGAATGAAAATTCTCCCAAAACGAAAATAACTAGGACCGAGACTAGTTTTTTGCACCCATTCTGGCGATAAACTGAGTTTCATCCTGTCTTTCCTTTTTTTCCTGAGCGCCTCCACTACTGCTACATATATTTTCACTGCTCCTCCTACATGTCAAACCACTATAATTACCCTAGAACGCTGTGCATTAAACGGTGAGTTTCAGCATTTCGTACTGAGAATTAATAAAATCTGAAAGAGGGGATAGGGGGTGAAAGCATGCCCAAAGACAGGGTGACTTTAGGGATCACTCTATTACATCATTATTATTATTTTTTTAGACACAAATGGAAAATCCATTGCAAAAAGACTCTATTACATCATTAGAGTCTTACCCTCTGTTGGTTTACATCACAAGTGAAACTGGAAGAACCAAAAGTGGGACCAGCTGACGACCATCTGTCCCACCTTGGAAAAATAACCCTTTCAAAGGGAGCAGAATAAGACATCAAAAGAACCAGTTATGGATTAGGTAACCAGCAAAAGAACCACTGATTCCCAAAGTTAGCGGAGGTGCGAGAGAAATGACTGAACCAGTTACCGGACATGAGCAACTCTTCTCATCCACAAAGAGTGCAGCTGACATAATTTTCATCCAATAATCATTGGATCAATGAGAGCTGAGGGTGGGACCTTTAGATTGCTAATGTTATGGTGTAAAAATCTCATGAATTTATTAGCCAAACCAGAGTGTTCGAGATTCTTGTCAAGGTCGGTTGTATAATCAAGCCTGTTACCAAGTGGCTCAAGTGGCCAATCATACGACCAAATTAGGAATCAACTCAACCCTACTTTGATGCTGAAAATCCAATTGAAAAGAATTAGGCATGGCTGCTTGATTGGTGAGAAAAAATATACTAGGTAACCAAGTGGTTCAAGTGCCCAATTAGACGACTGAATTAGGAATCAACTCATCCCTAGTTTGACGCTGAAAATCCAATTGCAAAGAATTAGGCATATAATGGTAAGTAACCAAGTGGTTCAAGTGTCCAATTAGACTAATAAATTAGGAATCAACTCATCCCTACTTTGACGCTGAAAATCCAATTGCAAAGAATTAGGCATAATATAATATGTAACCAAGTGGTTCCAGTGCCCAATTAGACGACTGAATTAGGAATCAACTCGTCCCTAGTTTGACGCTAAAAATCCAACTGAAAGGAACTCTGGACCCTTCTTTTCCTTGTACCCCACTCCACTTCTTTCTTTTTCCCCTCTCTTTGTTTTTCTTTAAAAAATAAAAGAAATAAAAAAATCCTTCCGAACTTACCCTACTCCTCCCACGTCCAATCACACCGGGAAGTGAAGCTCAAGGGAACAAGAAGAATCCGCGTCGTGCTTTTGTTACGTTTTGCTTTTGTTGTAAATTTGCGTTGGGGATGTTTGTTGGTTGAAGAAGATCGCATTTGCGTTGTTGGGTCTTCTCTGTTTTTGTTTTTGGGGGCTTCTTTGGCATTGTTCCTTTGGTTGTTTGGTCTGTGTGTTTGTGTGTGTGTGTTTTTGGTGCTGTGCAAGGATCTGGGATTTTGGTTTTGGGAGTTTTTCGTTTTGTTTTGAAGGAGATGGATAGGCAGGAGGTTTTCACGAGCATGGAGCCTTTCTTCGATTTCCCGTCTGCGGAACATGAGTCTAGTAATACCACCAACGTTGGTGGTACACATAAGTACAAGAGCGCCGCTGCCGGGCCTGTTTTTGATTTCGGTAATAATGATTTGCTTCCCGGTTTCGAGTTTCAGGCTGGTGTCGAGAGCAGCAGGTCGTCTACGCAGGCGGATAACCGTGCTCGCCGTTCTTTGTCCCCTCCTCCTCTTGTAAGGACCCTCTTTTTGCCCCCTCCCCCTTCCTTCTCTTCCATAGAAACGTTCGGCTGTTTAGCGTAATTGTCGGTTTTGTCGCTCAATCCGGACCTGATTGATTCTCCTTTTCGGAAGGCAAATGGGGGTTTGTCTTCGAGGCTTGTGATGACTTCGACTGGCTATTTCTTCAACTTCCTTTTTCTCTGGAACCTAAGCAGGTCGGCCACATCCAGGAATGTTTCAGATTAGGTCAAATTTGGCAAGAGCAATTGAACCTGAAGCTTTTTGTCAATAGATATCACTGCTATCCGTTTTGAAGTGGCTGAATTTATTTGGCAATCTCTTGTTGTATGGATGCTGATGAGTTTCTTTGGATCTCTGATGTGAAGCAACCAAAGCGGGATAATCCGTCATCATATGACCAAGCAGGACATACTGAGAAGGAATCTGTTGAATGGGCCATAGTGGTGGCAACAGTGGAACGGACAATGAAGAAGTATGCAGACAACTTGCTGCATGTGCTAGAGGGTATGAGTGGCCGTCTCTCTCAGTTGGAGTTCAATAGCCAGCGCATTGAACACACAGTTCAGGAGTTCAAAGTTGAGTCGGCGGATAATCATGGTGCAGCTGATGGCAAGCTGAGATCCTTAGAGAACATCATCAGAGAGGTAATTTTGTCCTGAGTTATATCGATGCAAAAACGGATTGATAGGGTCAGCTGTCCAGCAAACCCTGCTATGCATTCTTGTGGCAGATTATTGCTAGATTATTCTTAGAGAGACAACCCTCTAAATCCAATCATGTTCATATAGCTCATACTTTCTGGTCTCAGTTCCTTACCAGCAGGTTCAATGCTGGCCCTCTGGAAGAAAACTGGCATTTGCCAAGAGTACCACTCAATAAGTATCCCGAATGAATTTGAGGAACTCTATAACTTGAGTTGAATCAGAAAGTTGTATTGGTCATCCAATCACATGGACAAGTATCACCAGGGGATTGTGAGATTTTCCCATAATTAGAGTCATGTTAGCAGGTGGAATTTGTTCCTGGGCAGATGCATGCTTCATGACCAAAACAGGCTTACAATTGCAATTGAGACCTACCATTGTGGAAATGAAGATGTGCACTGCTTAGCTTGTATTTGGACTATGGATGGCAGGACCACCCACATCTATGAGATGTGAGTGGGAATGTAGTCCAGACACTGAACAGAGAAGTTCTTCTTCCTTTTGGCTCGGGTTATTATGGGCAGGTACAGCGAGGTGTGCAGGTCTTGCGTGATAAGCAGGAGATTGCAGAAGAGCAACTGAAGCTTGCAAAGCTTCAGCTTGCCAGTAAGGTGGAAGCACCTGCAAGTGCAGCTGCACCCGTCCAAGCCATTGTTGAGGTGCAACCCCAAACTCCCAAGCAAGTGGAGACTTCGCTTGCCCTTGCTTCACCATCTTCAGGACAGCAGACTGATCCTGCTATTTACCACTTTCAACAGTTACAGAATCAACATCAACTACAACTCCAGCAACAGCAGTTGCAGGCTGTGTCAGCTACCCAGCAACAAATTCCTCAACAGATTTCTCAGCAGATGCCCCAACAACAGCAACCTCAATTGCAACCTCAGGCCCAGCAACAAAATGCTCTCTTGATACGTCAGCAACAAGCCCATCAGCAAGTTCCACCTCAGCATCCTCAACAGCTGCAACTACAGGCCACTCCGCTGACAACACAGCCAGAGCATCAATATCAACCTCAAGCTTTGTCACCACCACCCCAGTTACAACCTCAGCAGCTCACACATCAGATTGGTCAACAGCAAGCTGAACAACCCCAGCATCTGCTTCAGCTCCAGTACCAGCATCTTCAACAGCAAGCAGGGCAGTCTGAAGCTCAACACCAACCTCAACAGCTCCAGTCTCAATTGCAAGCCTCTCATCAACCCCAGCTTCAACATCAGCATCCACAACAGCCACAGATCCAGTATCAGCAGCCTCGGACTCAGCCACAGCCACAGCTGTTTTATAGTAGTCAACAGTCAGGAACACCTCCTCCAATGCAACCACAGTATGGAAACCTTCAGTCAGACATTCCAAGCTACAGCTCTCAGTCTCTGGCAAAGTACAGTCCAGAAAACCCTCCTGCTTACATGCCTGAAGGCTATGGAAACAGACCTTTCCCACAGCCTCTTCCTCAAATGCAACAGTCATCAAACTTGTCTTCAGCACAAATGTATGATCCCTCTCGCAACAACAGAGGTGGGCTATTGGCATTGCCACCTCCCTATCACCCTGAACCTACCACGCTCCCTGTCTATGAAAACTACACACCTTATGGGTACCGAATGTCATCATCAGGCACCAACCCTTTAGTGCCTAATACTGAAACAGGTGGCTATGCCCGTTTGCCAACTGCCCAACCTGTGACCAGTGGCAATAATAGCAATAATGCTAGCAATACAGGTTCGTCTGGAGACACTGCTCCATTATCAACAAACCGGGTGCCCATCAGTGAAGTAATTGACAAGGTTGCAAGCATGGGATTCTCCAAAGATCAAGTGCAGGTAGTCATAAGGAAGCTGACGGAGAATGGGCAGTCAGTTGACCTTAATATTGTGCTGGATAAATTGATGAATGGTGGTGGGGATCCTGCTGAGGTTCAACCCCAGAAAGGCTGGTTCAACCGCTGATTGAGGCATCAAAAGATTGCAAATTTGTGTGGTGATGTCACAGAACTTATTTCTTACCACCACCCCTTACCGATTTATCAGGTTTGTACATAAAGGGTATAGCTGATTTTCTATCCATTGTCAGTGTGTACAGTGCATCTTCAGTGCATATATATGTGCTACATGCTAGTCAGTGGTTGTACACAACTATGTGATGTTTTTACATTTAGATATTGTGTCCAGATTGTCGAAGGAAGAATTGTGCTATCACTATAAGGTGGTTCTGAAGGATTAGGATTCCTTTGATTGAAGTTAATATCAGACATCTTCGTTGTAGTTCTGCAGTTTGAGAAGATATGAGTCAGTTAAACAAACTTTGTATTCCAGCTTTGAAATGAAGCATTTGTATGAATCAAGGGCCATTGATAATGATTGGACTACTACTCCATTGAATACTGCTTTTGGGAACTGTTAGGTTGCTTGAAATCCTGGTGTTTTGAGGTAGTTTGTCTTCCCACCAAACAAGGCAATAGAGGATACAGTGTTGGGTTCAGCCTTGAACTGTAATTGATTATCATTATCACCATCTCTGGAATTTGAATGCTGTGAGATATTTGGTTTCTCCTTCAATCACATAAAGACTGGAGTTCACAAAAAACAAATAAGGTGATCAATTATTGTTGGCACCATAATAGTGTTCATACATGTAGCTTGTCCTTAAAATTGATGCCCTATTGTCCTCCAAAAGCATATCTAATCATAAAGCACTTGCAGAAATATTTTCTAGTGTATTCAGAGGGCACCTTATGTTTGTGAATATCTCTGTTAGAAAAGAGGAGGGATATTACACTTATTCCTTTAAGAGTGGGAGGGATCTTATGCCTGACTTGTAGATGCCTAAAGGGATCTTAAAACAAATAAGCAAGCAACTGATCCCTCCTACCCTCAAGGAGTCAGTGCTTCCTGCTTACAGCTCCTGATCAACAAAAGTTTAGGTTCATTGTAATTGCATGTGAGACCTAAATTGAAGCAAAGTCGAACCAAGCTGATCTTTTATTCTTTCACCCCACCACAACAGCAAGCAACCATCAACCCCATGCCGCCTTCAGAAACATTCATAAAAAATGGTTCTGGAACAAAATTGCATTGAATTGCAGACTCCTCCAGTACAGAACATTTTAGGAAAGTTATGACCAGTTGTTGGTCCACTTAGACCAATCAGAGGTCCACAACATACAGCAGCCAGTATACTTACAAGTGAAGACTGCACAGAAACTCTTTAAGCTTGGAAGCTCCATGAAGAATTTAAAAACTTCAAGCTCATGTTTGTACCTTTAGAGAGCCTTCAAACTGTCAGTGCTGAATCAGAAATATATCTAAAATTTTCTCTAACCACTGAGCTAGTGACTGTGTAAACCACTTCCCTTTCACAATGCCAGAAGCACTGGAAAAAAAATTTACAGATCATGCTTCACACATTGGTAGGAGGACTCCCATGTCCAGGGCATTGTCATGTTTTCCACATTTGCAATCCTGGTTGCCAAGCAGCCTTGGGCCTAAGTATTTGCCCTCTGCAACAAACCCTAAAAATTGTGGAACGGCCTTTAAATATAGGCCCTACTCTTGATCTGAGCGTACCCCAAGATAGATAGACACCTGCCTGCACTCCTCACCACCACCAAGGCTTTCCACGTTCAAGTTTCTTTCCGCCTGTCTCCTGGGCACACGTCCAGTCTTGTGTTAGCACAAATCCATCGCCCCGCGCCTCCTTTGCCATCTCCCTCCATCGCCTTCTCCTTTCTTTTGTACATATTGATGCTATTATTTTTTCCCTTAAGGAAATTGGTGTGTTTTTTTGGTGTGCTTTTGTTGGTGTTAATTTGTGACAATAGGTGGTAGTTTGGTGGCTCTGATTATCTTCTCGCATCGACTGGAGTTCATTTCTGTTGCACATCTTTAGCCTGATCTCTGAACGATGTCTCTGGCGGTGGCGGACAAAGGCGGAGAGGTTGTGCTCGAGAACCGGTCCGGGGATTTGGGAAGAGATGCCGGTTATGCAGAGCCAAGTGGAGTTCATTTTGGGGAGGATGCAGGAGACAATTCTAGCACATGTGAGGCCTTAGAAAGGCTGGCACTTGAAGGGCTTGTGTATACCCTTCCTTATGTCGGTGTTCAAGAGCTTCTGGTTTTGGAGAGAGTAAGCAAGTCTCTGTGGGATGCAATCCGCAGCGACGCGTTGCTATGGCAGCGGGTACGGGTCGATGCACCCTTGAGCACGAAACTCACCGATACTGGTCTGCTGAAATTGGTGGAGCGTGCACATGGTCGTCTCCGGTCGCTCAGTCTCATCCAGTGCCAAAAAGTATCAGATGAGGCCATAGAAACGGTCCTTGCAACAAATCCAACGCTCTCGAAGGTTTGTTAATCTATTTTTGCCGTCCAAGCACTGAAGCTGCTATCTGCTTGCAATTTCGGTTGCAAATCCTTTCAGTATCTTCCAGTACGTGGTTGCTGTATTAGGATTGTCGGGAAGATTTTGAAGATCTCTTCACTAAGAAAAAAGCTTGCGAAATCGATCCTTCTTTGTTTTTAGTGTTTCTTGGTTCTTCTTCCAAGCTCTTGATTCTAACTGCTTTCTCGCTGCTTGCTTTTTGTTGGTCCCGATGCAGCTTAGCATTCCTGGATGTACAAACATAAGTGCGGAAGGATTGACGAGAATGGTGACGAATCACAATAGCGCTGCTAGGTCGACAACCAACGTGCAGCCAGGGTTAAAGCAGCTTCGAATTGAAGGTCTCTATGGACTCAACAAAGAGATTCTAGAAGCATTACAGACATCTTTGAATACCGAAGCTCCGATTCTAGAAGCGCTACGGACATCTTTGGATACGTCCGAAGCTTTTTCATCTGCGACAAAGTCTGAGCAGCCTTGGTACTACAGATCGAAGCAGGGCTCATTTTCTTCTGACGAAAACGATGATCGTGCAATCGACGTCGCAGCTTGTCCGAAGTGTGATTTCGTCCGTCCGGTCTACGATTGTCCGGGAGAGTCATGTCAGGAACTGCGCGCCAATCCACTGCGGCAGTGTCGCGGTTGCCTTTTCTGCATACCTCGTTGTGCAGACTGCGGATCTTGCGTCACGGATTCACAGGAAGACACTCTCGACGACACTTTCTGCGGCGACTTGCTGTGCTCTTCTTGCTGGCTGCGTCTTCCAAAATGCGCGGAATGCAACCGACCTGGGTGTAGCCACCACCACCACGCAAATCCCTTGCGCAATAGCAACTGGGGTCCAAACTGGGGACCAACTGGGTATGAATTTGAGGATAATTCTATTCATCACAGCCGCCCAAAAGACATCTTTGTTTGTTTTGAGTGCTCATCTTCTATCCCACGTTTTGAAGATTGAAAGAAAAATTTCAACATTGAGCTTAGAAATTGAGACTCAGCAGTGATTTATTTTTTTGATGGAAAAAATACATTCCACAAAATGCAAAAATTTGTCAGAATTTGTCATGTGAGCTCTCCATGACATTTGGAAACCGTGTAAAAAATTGCTACAAAGAAAACCCCTGGTGCCTTTGGTGTTGTTGGAAAGATCTTGAGGAGTAGGATTTATTGGAATATATTTTTGCAAGATTTGGACTTAGGATTGGGGACATATTAAATTTTATGTGATGTTTTTCACTGAAAATTCAAATAAACCACACAAAAACAAGTTTTGAAAGGAAAAATCAGTTGAGAACGTGGTCACACTTGAAGGTCTACCATTCAATTCCATTCAAGAATGAGGAATTGGGATGCTGACTTTGGTATTGTTGGAAAGATCTTGATGAGCAAGATTTAATCCACAATTTATCTCATAAGTTTTGGATTTAGGATGTGAGAAATGTCAAAATTTTAAATGATTTTTGTCACTGCAAATTCAAATAAACTGTAAAAAATTATGTTTTTGAAAGGAAAAGTCAATTGAGAATGTGGTCACACTTTCAAGTCATATTCAACTCTTCAAATTTTGGATATAGGGTCTAGGGTTTAAAGTTTAATTTAACCTTAAATTTAAAACCTTACAAAACAATTTTCATATGTTGAGTTTTCCCTATTTTGAAATGGGTTCACACTTGGGCCAATGGCACATGCCACATTAGTATTACTTGATAAAGTTTTCAATTTTCTTTAAAATGTAGCCATTTGTCATTAACTTGAAGATAACAGAAAAATAATTTTATTTTATTTTTAGTAAATGGTCATTTTAAAACTTGATTTTTAATATGAAAACAAACTCTAATGTTTCTTATGTATGAAGTAGAAATGTTATTATCTTCATTGTATATGATTTAAAGGCATTAAGAATTTTATGTTGCAAAAAACAAAAAATGTTCTTATACATATAAATAAATATAAGGATGTCATTTAATAATGTTTAATTATCTCATAGTATGTAAAACACATAAGTTTTCATATTTTTTGTTTAACATGCCCCTAGGGCTTACTAGTGTTTATTTGGCGGTACAATTTCATCACTTGGTGACAAAAAAAAATGGAGCTATGACCTTCAACAAAGGATTTATGGGGGAAAAATCCCAAATTCACCACATTTCAAGGAAAAAAAAAAGGCTGAAATTGCCATATTTAAATCGTAGGTTGTGGCATGTAGCCCAATAGCAACTCTTATATAGTGTCATTGACACGCCAAGAAAAGAAGCTTGTCAAGTGGTGTTTCCTTTGGCAACAATAGAGGGAGGTCCACTCTTCATGTTTTACTTCCTATGTTTGGAATGTTGGAATTGATATACCTTCAACTTAAGTATTATTCATCTAATGGATGATTATATTAGGTGGATAGATTATATTAGGACTTGATGTGTGTATGTTATTTTTAATTCCTACCTGGGGTATTTGTAAAAGTATTTTCTTTGTGTTTTTTGACCTGATTTGTGCCCTTACCATGACTTCCTTTTGTGATTAGCATAATTCTTCAAGTATTAAAGCACAAACATGAGGGCCAGAGTTGAATTTGTATTTCTTTTCCTAAATTCAAATTAAGAGAATTACTAACCTTTTTTAAGAGACATTAGGTTTGTGGTAGATGGAGAAACACACCCTAGTACAATGAGAAACAAAATTGCAAGGAGTGTGACTAGCGACATCACCACTTTTAACTTTGGAGAAACAATGGAGACAAACATGGCTATGGAGTGAACTTCTTCGGCCTGATGTCATCCTCTCAAAAGTTAATGATACTTCTATCCATGAGTCTTATCACTTAGATGGTCGTTTAAATTATGAAGTTTGGGCATATCAATTGAAGCATGTTCTTGAGAAAGATGATCTTTTCACTTATTGCACAAATCCTCCAAACATTATAATGGTAATGATGAAGATAATTGAAAGGAAGCAAACCATGAACGCCCTCAAATCCAATGTAAAAAATATGAGATTCAATATGATGAAACATTATGATCAGACCTTTACATTTGTTGGCTAGCCTTAAAATGAAGGTATGAATTAGGTAGTGGTGTTAAGCATGTCCAACTCATCAAGAAATTATTCAAGATAAGGAAGATAGATCAACAAAATATGGATGTTTTTTTTATAGATGTGAAAGAAGTTGTGGATCTGCTAGACTCAGAGGTTGATGTGACACTCCCCAAAAGCATCATTGTGTATTACATTGTTCAAAACCTTCCTAAGGAATACGAAATGTTCAAACATATGTTGTTCATACTCAACACTTGCCACCATATAACGAGCTTGAATCCATGCTAATTAGTGGAGAACTTCCCCTCAAGATGAACACACCTAATGATGCAGAGGCTCTACTTGTGCAATGTGACAAATTTCGAGGAGGATATGGTGTTTTCAAATCTCAACCCAATTATGGTAACAATCCCATGCCAAATTCCAATGCATATGCTAGGGGCCATGGAAGAGGTCAACCTTCCTATTTTTCCAAAATGTAGGCTACTTTCGAATGTCTTCAATAGTCTCAATTAGTGAATGGTAGGATCAGAACCACTGATATTCAAGCCCCAAGGCACAAATTGACACATGCCCAAAATATGCAATTATTGTGGCATGCTTGGGGCATTTGGAGCAAGAATGTGAAATCAAAAACTTGGTCAATTGATTTTGCTACTTTGAATACCCACATATTATTCTTATCAATTCAATGAAATAATTTGAATTAAGCTTGCATGAAAGAACGAAAGCAATTCATATTGTGGCAAGATGTGAATATGTAGCCTCTTTCATAGTTTAATTCAAAAACTACACAAAAGGTTTGCACAAATTGAATGGGCCATTATCCTTGTTGATTGATTTAAATATAAACAATAGTGCATGAACTTACAATAATGATTGAGCCATTGTAGAATCTTCGTTTTAAAAGTAGAATAAAAATATGTCAATTGAACATGGAGTGCATATAACACTATTGGGGCTAAAACATCTCCACTACATGGCCTACTTATGCTTACAATAACACCCATCACAAATAAGTGGCATTGTGGTTCTCACTAGAATGCCTACATCACCAAATTTTCATTGGCCCCATTTTAGTTTTTCACCTTGCTCTCAACAATAACTTTCCTTGTATAATTGTCCCCACATGTCCTTTCATGTGGTTTTGTCAACAATGTGCACATTTCTTTTGTCTCAATTTTGTTTGTTTCATTTCTAATTTTTTTTCACGTTCATTTTCGTTCTTTTTTTTGTTGCAAGATCTTGAGGGCACCTTTCCCCCATATATAAAATGTCTCTTCTCCAAAAAAGAATTTGAAACAAAGATTTTTATTTTGCAATTATTTTCCTTAAAGAGAGACAAATAAAGAAAGCGGAAGAGTTTTTTAATGACTTCTTTTCCAAGTTTAATTTTGAAAACTCTTTTTGGTATGTTAAAACTTCGTTATAGTGGCTTCTTGAAAAACTAATAAGAAAGGAGGTTGTTGTTCAAGCAATTAGAAGAACTAATGTTGTTAAAATGTAGTAAGGTGTGCATGAAATCTCTCACATTAAACTAATTCAATGCTACAAGGATTTTTTAATTTATTTTTGGTATTTGTTATCAAGAGATCAAGAACCTCATGTCTTTTTGGTTTTGTAGTGATTAATTTTAAAAGAACCTACATGTCAAAGATAATTAAAGAGGTTTGAACAATGAGTGAAATGTGGGATAAAAATAAATAATGGGAAAGATGTCATCAACTTTGATGCACATATAGAAAGACTTTGTGGTGAACTTGGTGGTTTGAGGTGTAAATATATTGTCTTCAAACATCAAAACCACTTAATGCACATGGGCATGTTAAACAATTTGACAAGTTGCATCATCCTTTTGCAAGGGGGCAGTGCAAAGATGTGTTGTCACTTCTAAGTGATAACCTCCAAACTCACTAACAATGTTGGCTTTGTAAAGGAATTTTGACAAGTTGCATTAGAAATGTTTTTAGAGTAGCTCCACGACTATTTAATATGTCACCTTGCAAAAATATTTATTGCATCTAAGGTTAGTTAAATTCATTTTTTTCTCAACTCCACCTATAAAACTAAAACTAGGACTATAGACAAATGGGAGACAATTAACAACAACCCACTTAAACCAATAAAACTATAGTCAATTAATAGTAACTATTAAGTTTTGTTGTGCCTTTTACCAATTTCAACACCTTATGCAAAAATGTTGGGCAAAAACCATTTTGTTGAGCCAATTGGGCATGTTTTGGTTTTTTTTCATCCAATTTTCTTTTGTTGGGCCACATATTGAACATTAGTGGAGTTTTTTTTGATAATGAACTTTTTATTATTAAGAAGTAGGATATTTATTATCTTGTATGCATGTTGTAAATTTTGAAACTATTGGATTGGTAGGTTTTTTGATTAGTTAAAACATTCTTGACTAGTAAGAATCAATGTGTTTACCACCTTGTATGTGTGTTGCAAATGTTGGAATTTTACTAACCTTGAATTAAAGTTGTAGTTGGCCTTGATTCAAACATCATAACAAAAATTACATTGAAGTTCTTGTTGATATAAAAAGTTTATTCAACTTGAAAGAAAAATCATCCATCATTATAGGAGTTGTTTGTATGGCAACCAAATAAGTGTATTAGTTCACATTTTTTGAACTTTTGTATGGTTGTTATATATTTGCTTGTACTTTTTTGTCTTATGATTATTTATAATCAAATTTTAATATTTTTTTTATTTCATTCATCATCGTATATGTGTCTCCATGGTATCAAGGCTATGCATTGATAGTATTTTTTTGCATGACCAAGTTGAATTTTCAATGACAAAGATTCATATTGATTAGGATGATTAATATATTTTTCTATAATTCATGAACACATTATATCAGTTGAATCAAGTTGTAATTCATTTAATGCAACTTGTGGTTTTAACACAAAAACATGTTATTCCAAAAGAAAAATATCGATGAATTGAAATGTTCGAAATGAATGATATAATAATAAAGAAAGCACAAGATAAACAAAAAGTTAAGCAACCATTTGTTGAATGTTCAGAAAAGCATTACCCAACTTTTGAATTCTTGTATTTGCATATATATTATTTGTGATACATTTGTATATGATAAAATGTAGTTATGATGTTATTGATTTATTTATTGTTGTTATATATAATGTGCAATACGTTGTGACTACTATGGGTCTAAGATAAATTGAATATCTATATTCATAAACCACAAATGAGTAGCACATGTACTAAATGCATTAATTTTTATGTTTTTAGAAATTTGTTTTTTTTTAAAGTGTGGCTTTTTTAATTTGCTTTTCAAACTTAATATATATGCATTTTTATCAAGGTTCAAAAAATTTAGAAATTAAAAAAAATGATATATCTTCATTTTTTTAAAAAAAATTCAAAGATTAAAATATACATTTTGCTTGTGTATGGAAATGTTGTTGTGAAAATGGATAATTCCCATTTATTTGAAATGTTTGTAAAATTTTTGTTTCACTCATGGGAGGTAATGGATAATGAAATCTACAAATAACTTTTTCTTTTTTTTTACATGTACACATGTGTTGATGTTGTTATGCTATGTCAAAAAAGATAATGATATTTTGTCATAAGTTTGTGGAAAGAAGATGTTTTATGAACATAATATCTTGCACATGTGATAAGGTCATTTTGTATCAAATATGCTACATGAAAATATTGTTAATATTTTATTTTATTTGAAAGAATTAATCTCAAAACATATAATGTTTGTAAAGCTTTAATGTGAGGATCCCATAATTTTTCATTAGATGTAAAAAGTGATAAAAAAATGTTGGAGGACCAAATTGCCTAATCATTACAAATAATTTTTTTCATAACTTTTCAAAATAATCATGTGAATTAAATAAGCCTTGTAAATCATGATAACCTGAATATGATTTGAAAATATTATTTAAGTTTGCTTTATCTCATACTTGAAAAAAAATTAAGGTTTTGCCACATAATTTTCCTTTTCATATTTGCATCCAACTTGAACTAATGACTTTATGTATGGAAACTTTAACAACTTTTTAAAAATCATTAGTTGAAAAATCCCTAGATTTATGAAGTAATTATCATTGAACTATTTGTTGATATGAAAAACCTTCTAAAAATTGTCAAGGTTAGTCATAGAACAATGTTGAAAATTTTAGTTCCTTTAAATGTTTATTTTTAAATAAACCTAGAAGGTGAAAATATTGACTTGGGGCATACATAGTATTTTCATAATTCATTATGATTGGAGCTTCCAAAAAGTTATGTATCATCAAGTTTGTTAATGTATAATGCAATTCCTCATTATTGGATTAAAAGTATTAGATGGTGCATCACTAGAATTAAGAATTTGGAATCCTAAATCCATATGCAAAGTAAACAAACTTGCCCATTGATGATGAACGATAACATTCAAATTTTTATTGTTGCATCATCATGTGGTAGATGTGGTAGTATTAATTGAGTTTCATTCACGTTTGCAGGGACATTAATAACACTACCATGCATCCTATATTACCCATATCAATATGTTTTATAAATTTGAGCAAAATAAATACATGGTGAAATAAGACGTTCTTTTAATTGTGTTAATTTTTGGAGTGATGCAATGATTTTATTTTTGGAAATTTTATTTAATACTTTATATAAATGAAATTTCTTTTCATTGATATCATGTAAGCAACTTGTACATATGTATGATGTGGAACTAAAATCTATTTCTATTTTGATAATTTGTTTGGACAACATTTAAATTATTTTTAAATACATAACCTTTCACACCTAAAACATGGAATTATGGGAACATCTTGGATTTGTTTATTATAAATTTCAATGTATTTTTTTATATTTTCTTTTTTTATTAACATTATACATTTTACTTTATCTAATTGAACATCATTTTTATAAAAAAAATCATTGTTTAGGAATTGGTTGTCTAGTTTCTTTTTAAATGGATTCACTATATGATGATTCAACTTTGTCCTTTATGGAAGATTCATCTAATTGTTATATATATATTTCATGTGATTCATAATTTGTGATCTTAATCTTTTAATATTTTGAAACATATTAATGATTTTTCATTTATTTAGAATAAGTAAAATTTGGACAAGCATTTAATAGTTCAAAAATATTATTGTCATAAAGTGCCCAATTAATTTTTTTTCTTTCATGTATTATATTAGGATCAACAATTAAATCTTGGAAATGTTCCATTTGAACTTTAGGTATTTTTTGAACTTTGGTTTTAGACAAATGGAGTAGACAAAATCTCATGGTTGATAGGAAAATTTGTATTGTTTCTCATTTTTTGGGTAAATATTGAATATGATTTTTATTTTTTTTAAAGTAATATTTGTATTGCAAAAAATGTTGAACAAGGAAACAACATATTGCAATTGTGAATGCCAATTATGTTTCAAAATTTCCATTAATGTAGAGTCAAATTTTTCATTCCAATATAAATGCGTAGTTGGTTGTGAAAATTACATTTGAGATTTTTGCATCATTAATTCCAAAAAAGATGAAAAATCATCCAAACCTAGATGAACTTTGGGATCATTTGCCTCAAAAAAGGTGAAGACCAAGATAGACCATTAACATATTCAATTGGCTCAAAATGGTGAAGTTGTAAACTATATGTAAAGGGATAGATTAGAAATCCATTTCGCATCAAAACATAATGCATATTGATATTTTGTTCCAAATGTAAATTGGCCTTTGTAAATGTTCAATTATTCAAATATTGCAGTGAAATCAACCCACGGACTTCCCATTGTAGCACATAATGCCATTTTGTCACATATTGATGTTCATTTGCCACTAAACCTTGATGTAGATTAAACAAAAAACTAGGATTTAATTTTTGATTTGTATGTTGAAACCAAACAAAGACCATATGAATGTAATACATGTTCAAATGATGAATCAACAAGATTTGATAAAGTTATTTCCATTATTATGAACTTCAATTTAATCCAAATATATAAACAATAAAAATCACCTCTTCACACATACACATTCAAAATGACAAGTATTCAATGATTCATTGCAAGACTATTTACATTGAATTATTTTTTAAAAAATTAGTTGGATTGAAAAATTATTTATAATTTAAAAAATTATATTGAAAAATTATATATTAAAATTTGATTGTATTGAAAAACTACTTATATTAAAAAGTTGATTGTACTAAAATTTGATTAAATTCAAAATTTGATTGGATGAAAACATTGTTTGGATTCAAAAATTGCTTGTATTGAAAACCTACTTGGATTGAAAATTTGATTAAACATTTGAAAATTTAAACGGAAAAAATACTTGGATTAAAAATTACTTATATTGAAAATTTGTTCCAAACATCCAAAAAGAGAAAATAAAATAAAATGGAATAGGACGTTTTCACATATATGTCCAATATTTGGATACTAAAGGTAATTATAGAAAGGTTGCACAAAAACTATAATCAACAAGCATAATGTTTAAAAAGGTTTCTGTTTAGAAAATTATTTCAACTCATCAAAATGAAGCTTGTGTTCCACATTGCATTGGACATCATCACTATAACTAATTGCCAAAGGAACAACCAACCCCTCAACATTCAAATTTCTTTCTACTTTTAAAATAAATTGCTATATGTCTTCTTGAAAACCAACAAGGGCACATGTGAACAACAATTGAAATTTATCACAAACATGAAATGAAATGAAAAGTTGAACTTGTTTTGGACAAATCAAATTCAAGAATTTAAACTTTGTCATATGCACAATGCTTCAAGTCATTTTCCTTCAATGGTCAATAATATAGGTCCATCCTTGGTTGCAATGGAACATTGAAGGAAACCTAATTTATGATTGTTTAAAAAAAAAGGTTTTTTCTCCTTAGAGACACAACTATGTGGGCACCCATTTGGGCCTTAAGGATTCAACTGGGTGGCTAATTGGTTGTATCCTTAAGGTGCAATTGAGTGGCCACCCACCCAATTGAAAGAACAAACAGAAAAACCCTAAGGACACAACTAGGTGGCCATCCAATTGTTTTTTTTAAAAAGTTTTAAGGACATAATCGGGTGGGCACTCGGTTGCGTCCCTAAAGCACAATCAAGCGGCCACCTGATTGTTTCCTTACAACATAATCAAGTGCCCACTTAGTTGTGTCCCTACAAGCCAATTAAATGCCCACCCAGTTAATAATATATATTATTATTATTGTTGATTATTGATTATTTAAAATATTATTTCATTATTTAAATTTAATTATTTTAACATTTTCATTTTTTTAAAGATGTAATTGACCTATAGATGAACATTTGGCATCATTGAATTTATTTTCCTTGATTTTGAAAAAAATTCAAAATGTCTTTGACAAAATGAGAAGAAAGGAATTTACCTCTCTTAGTGTAGGTCGTATAGTTGATAGTTTACTATGCAATTTAAAAAGACGAACTCGAGTAGCCTCATCAATAACCTTTGTGCAAATTGTGTACTATTGTGCTCTCAAATATTGATCTCCTTTGAATGTTGTTGCCACATTTTTTTATCAAAACCATATCACATTGGCCTCCATTATATGTTTCAAAAAGTTGTTCATATGTTGTTTTGAAATTATTACCAAAATCAAGAACATCTTGGTCAAATTCACCTTTTCCATTTGCAATCAATAACTATTTTTTTCCCTTGCTATTCCCTTTTCCCTTTACACCAACAGTGCTTATAGCTATAGTAGCAAAGCTCCAATTTTGAAAAGCTCTAATGGAATTCTCTAATGGAATCCATGTGCAAAACATGGAAACCAACTTTGGTTCAAAAATAGTGATGGTTGACACAATGGTTGTCAACTCAATGTAATGACAACATGGATGTCACCTTTTTGAAATCCCTTTTGGACGTTGATTTAATGCCAAAATTTTTGAACCTCACAAACATGCCTTTTTATAAATATTGCTCATGCATATCTATATGAGGTGATTTGACTCTTAGAGTGATTGTGGTTAGAGTTGCCCTTTCCAACAAATCACAATGCAAATATGCATAACTTGGATCTTCCATGCTTCTATTTGCAATTCAATCAAAGGTGTGATACTTATTGAACACCTTTGTTTCAAACACAACCATTTAACTCCAAAATCTAGATCATCCACCGTAACAACTAATCAAGCTTCTTTCATTAAAATAACAAACATTGTGCAAGAAAGAAAATACAACTTATCAAAATGAATTTGACAACCAACAAATGAAATAGCAAAAGAATGGGAGTTAACAAATACACAGTTGAAAAAACACACATTCAAAAAAATTCAAGCTTGCAAAAAAATCAATACAAATGAAAGCTTAAGTCAAGCACAATGTATATACTAGTTAGAAAAAGAGATAACAAACATATAATGTAATATTTAATATGAAACAAAAAAACCTAACTAAACCCTAAACCTAACCTAAACCTTTTACTAGTGTGTTTGGCTATAACTAATTTTGACTACATGTTTGACTACAAATTAACAATAAAAAATCATATTCATGGTTTGATGGTTAAATTATGGTCTAATAATGAACAGGTATCCTATGAATTTTAATTATGCAATCCATGGGTACATCATAACTTCAATTGTTTCAATTCGAATTTGAGATACAACATTTTAACCCTAAATTTTTTTCCATTGTTTAGACCATTATTTTCATTTTCACTTCGATATATATATTCATTGTTTTTGTCACTTGCACGAAAATTTTGGTCACACAAAAAGTTGAAATTGAATTGTTTTTCAATTTTTGGTTAAATGATTTCAATGTTTGATTTCAAACAATTTTTTTTTTCTTACAATTTTGAAATAAATTATTTTGTGTTGAAATTTCACCATGTTTGGTGTCACCAAAAAATGACATTGATTTTTAAAGAATATTCTCTTGAGAAAACATCCTTGTTAGGTCACCATATTATGAGAAAGGAAAAAAAGGGAGAAAAAGGGAAAACCCCCATGTTTTTCCCCATCCAAGAAAATAACTCCTTGAAAAAAAAAAAAACTCATTACCCCTCCCAATACCACTTAATAAAACTTCTTCATTTTTCAAGTTCATTAAAACCCCCACATCTAAAAAAAAGCCCTGTGAGAGATGAATTTTAAAAAAATATTTGAACCCCTGTGCTTTCCTCACCCAACTTTTTTTAAAAAACTCACACCTAAACTTATCCATTCAGCCTACCTTTGATTCTCCGGCCCCTATACCCGCTCAAAAGGTGTTCCCACAATGTCTCTGTAGCACTTAGGGTTAGTCTATTCTCTTAGTTTATTATCCTTACAGCCTCTGTGTGAATCCAGCTTCTGTGAACCATCAAATAACACCAAATCCACAGTTTTCCGACTTCTGTACAAGTTATAACCCAGTCATATCGACTGTGCATTGCAGGGGTGATGCAATTTCCTATAGCAGCTTGTGAGTGTTCTTCTTATTTCATTGCTTCGGCTTTGTGCTCTTGAATCTAATCCACCTAGTTTTGTTACCTGATTTAGTTACTAATTGCATGAAGCAAAGTAATGTTTCTAAACATGTAACTAGTAACATTTCTGAACAAAAGGAGAAGGCAAGTCCCCACTACTCACAAGAATTAGCAGCACTTCTCAAATTGAAAAACAAATTTGAATTCAAGACCGCCTTAGAGTCATGAGTTCAATAAGACACCCCGAGTGAAGAAACCCTTGATGTCAGCAACCAGAACAGATGTTCTAATGAGACTGATCAACTGCTCCATATTTAGTTTCCAACAGGCCCACAACCCAATTTTTTTTGCAAGGTGGCAGCAGCATGTTTGTTGATACAAACTTTGAGTTACTTGTGCATATTCGTTTGGTGGATGACAAGCAATGGTCTTAACAGGATCTTAGTTAAGTTGGGACCCCAGCAGATCAGTTAGTTCACATGCTGCCCTGGACTGCATCAAAAGTCAATATCTAGCCAACACTGGATCATATACCTCTCTTGGCAAACACCACAACCCATCTCAAAATGTCAGAACAAATTACTGACTTTGGAATTGAAGAAAACCAGAACATCACAAACTGTGTGTAATTTATCTGCAAATTCTACATCAATGGTTCCACCATTATCACATCACCTGGAAACAAATTTAGGGAACCATGAACTAGTGCAAAATTTGTATAAAGCTTTCACAGAAATCAGAACTGTACAGTTTTGAACACTCTTCCCAATCCATTATCTGTACTGTTCTTGCAATTGAAATGCAGATATCTATCTATCTACACCAAGAGGAGGGGCGGTGCAGCTGGGGACAAGTACAACCACCCTAACAAACCATGTCTGTACAAAGAGAGACTAACAACAGGAACAATGGCGGGTGGGTCTCACTCAAAATATTCACAACTAGTCCTAACCCTAATAACTATTTCTATTGCTCATTTATTTACACTAAATAGAATGCCGGAGTTGCCTTCCTTTGCAAAGAATGGAAGGCTTTGCTAGCATAGAGAAGAGTATCAGACAACCAACCCTACTATGTAACCAATCTCAACTACAGATGATCATGAAATTTTGCAGTTATGAGAATTGGGAAAGGCTGAGGGAACTTAAGAATATTGTGGGTAATGGATCTCCACTGTGATCTACTCTTAGGTCAAGAAAGGGAGGAAGGATTGAGCTAGCTACGAAGTGCATGACGAAGGAACATACGTATACAAGAAGGTAATGCTATGAACCTATGTAATTAAGCACCTTAAAAAACTTGATGCTTTTACTTGAGGAACAAACATTTCCTAGTATTTTGGGAATGAGTTTGATTGAGAGACAAGGAAAATGGGTTCTAGACTACTAGAGATAATTGTGGACAAGGTACTACCTACTAGTCTTTCTTCTTTGTTGCAAAGAGAGTTTGGGAATCCCTCCCCACCATTGGGAAAGGGAATGAAAGGAAATTATGTAAATAAATGTCCTCTTGTGAAGAAGAAGAAGAAGAATCAACCAATCCTTGTTTCTAAAAGAATGTTGTGAACCAAGAGGGAGAATTGGTGGCTTCCGATTTAGGGTAGGTTTCAAAGAGGAGACAGACAGAGAGAGGAGAAAACAATATCTATCACAAACCAAAAACTCAAAAAACAGTTTCTGTTGGGGATTATATCTCAAAGACATGTCAATGGCCTTTGATGATAAATAACCCAACTGAACTCACTTGAGGGTAGTATGCAAAGCCCAAAGCTCTTGTGCATCACAACAACACGTATGTACAGGATGAGGAGCTAGCCTTTCATGAAACCCCAAAAGCCCATCCAGAAGCCTTTCATGAGCCCAAAAGCAAGGAAAAAAAGCGAAGGATGATTTTGGGGGGAGAGGGAAAGCTCAGCTCAATCTTGGATGAAGAAGATCGATGAGGATGTAGCGAGCGCCGCTCACAAAGCTTTCCGAGGAGCAGTTGTGGCCATGGCACCGAGGAAGTCCGGCTGCGCGCGGGAAGTGCAGCTCGAGCCGTGCTCATGGTGGCCGGCGATGGCGTGGTGGAAGGCAGGGAAGCAGGACCAGGAGGACTGCGCAGCCGCCGTCATGTAGTCTTGCACTTCCTTGGCCACCATATCTCTCATCATGTTCAACAAGCCTGCTGCATTCACAGCCGCGTCCAAGCCGTAGCAACTTCTCAAGGGAACAGACGAAGAAGAAGAAGAAGAAGAAGCCCAGTTTGTGGGGCCGAAGCCTTGCGCCGCTGGAAACACGACGGGAGCTAGGGCTTGTGCAACGGCAGATTTCGCCGCCATGCTCATCAGATCCGCGCAAGCTTCCGTGTTGTTGACATCTATCAAGCTGTGCATCATCATCGCTGATCCTTTGGACATAGGTGGCTCCTTTTCCAGCGTTTGCTCTGATGCTTCCGATGGCGGGGGGGAACTCTGAACGGTTCCTGGAAGCGATAAGCTCAGAGAGGTAGTTGGATCTGAGCCCGTCTCTGCCTGATCGTCATAGGTCTCATTGTGTCTTTCGATACTTGACTGCGGAACGCCTGGAGAAGAAGCATGGACGTACGAGGGGGTGAAGGTATTGAAGGCAGAAGCTCGAGGCACAGGTCGGAATACGGCAGGAGCTCGCATCAGAGTGGAGGACTCGGAGCCAAAGTTCGAGGGCGGCTTCTTGAGCTTCTGGTGGGTATCATCATCGTCAGATGGCAGTAACAAGGAGGACACGGTCGAAGTGGCAGCATCGGATGATCCAAAGCTCAGTTTCTTCAGTCTGTGGGCATCGCCATCATCAGGCCCGCTGAAGCTGATCCTCTTGTTCCTTTGTGCATGGTCGTCGTCGAATCTTCCTCCAAACTTATTTAGCCTGTGTGAATCGACTTCCCAACTGCTCTCTTCCTGCTGCAAGCTTCCTCCGTCCGTGGAGATTTCATTACTGCTCCGTTTGCGACCTGCATCAGCGCTCACAATTTCCTCCTCCTCTTCCTCGTTGTTGGAGATCCGGTGGCGACGACGGAGAGTAGAGTTCCAGTGGTTCTTGATGGCATTGTCGGTTCTTCCAGGGAGACTCCTGGCGATGGTGGCCCATTTGTTGCCGTGAAGCTTATGAGCCTGAATGATGGCAGAGTCTTCCAGCGCGGTGAATGGACGATGCTGCACCAAGGGACTAAGCTGGTTGCACCATCGCAGACGGCATGACTTCCCTGATCTACCTGGTATGCCTTTGCTGATGAGCGACCAGTTGCGAGCTCCGTGTTTCTCCACTAGCTGCTGCAACGCTGCGTCTTCCTCAGGGCTCCATGGTCCCTTGATGCGGTCGAACTCTTCTACCCCCTGCTGTTGCTGCTGAGTTTTGGTTGTTGACACTAACAACGCCATTCCCGGTTGTTGCCGATCCTCTCTGCCTCATATATGGGGTTTCTCTCTTCCGAGCTAAGGAAACCTACCTCCCTCCCTCCTTCCCTCTTCTCCTAGTTCTCTCGCACCTCTGAACCAAATTGCACTCTTTTTTTGTCAGATCGAGACCAAATGCGACGGTTCGCCTTCGCCTCCCTCACTTAACCTTTGAAGAAGAAACAGCAAAAATTCACAAACAGATAAAGCAGAAACAAAAAGAATGGGAACCACCGCAGTACCCAGATTTCGGATGAAGCAGGCAAAAAGAGAGTGTAATTGGAGCTAATTTTTTTCTTCAATCGAGAATAGAATTCGCACCCAAGAACAGAATGCAAAAGAAAAAAATGATGGCAACACACAAAATCAATCTCTCTGTCTCTGTGCGTCCCTATCCCGTTCCTTTCTCTTTCCCTTTTTCTCTGTGTGTGTATGTGTGTGTGTCTCTCTCTCACAGGAAGATAAGAGACAGAAGGTTTTGGACAGCACCCAACGTCCACAAATGGACATGGGAGCGGAAGAACCGAAACGGGAACTATAAACAGACCGAAACAATGGGGGAAGACGGGGTCCCAAAGACGTTAGGGAAGTAGGGGGAAGGGGGCGGCAGAATACCAGAGAAAAGAAAAGAGAGAGAGGGAGAGGGAGAGGGAGAGAGAAAAAGAGCAGCCAAGAAAGAAAAAGGAAGAAAAGCTCGTGCAACTACCCTACCAAAAACAAATAAAATTTATGAAAACCAAACATATCAATATATATGGGTACTTGGAAGTCAGTAGGGAGTACCCGGTTTAAATACCCGGGATATACCTGCCTCATTCCAGCCCTGCCTTATTGAGGGACACTCCCTACTGACTTTCAAGTACCCGTTTTCACTTACTTCCCACCAGTGACTCCAGCCCAAGCTTTTGCCATTTGTACACCCGATAACAACAACGATGGGTGTTGGACGGTTATTTGATTTTCAAATGACCTCAAGTTTTGATTAGTTTCTAAAATTAAGAAATAGAACCAATTTTGGTTTTCTGAAAGAAATTAAGAAAAATAGAATCCTGATGGGTTAATTTCATGAAATTAACCAATGGCTTTTATAAATGTCTATTTGAATGATTTTTAGAGTTTTTTTTGGTTGAAGAATTACAGTTATATATATATATAAATAATATGACAATCGGTTCTAAAAAATCATTGCGGTTAGTTCTGCACCATTATTGGTTATTTGATTTTTGAGAACTGTGATTAATTATTATATATCTCAATGATAGATAACCTCCCTGATAACCTTCAGGTAGTTAGTTGGTGGCATTTCTAACAACAGCCCAAAGGACTCTCCCCTTTATTCAGCACACAACTGCTATTCACCACCCCTTGGACAAGAGGGTTACATGGTTTTTCATCCATTTATAAGACGATTATGTAACTTTTCATCCACTCCAAAGAGTGTTGCAGCATGTTGCTCTCAAACCCTTTTCATGGAAGGTTATGTCTGGTAACCAGCTGAAGCGTGTTGATCACCGTGAACACTCTGTATGCTCTAACCGGTTAATACCCTAGTCTATAATTGAACCTTGTGTGCACTACATGACTAGGTACCTACTTCCTAGCATGTTGAATAGGCAGTTGATCTCAAAGTAGTCCAATTCTTTTTTTTATAACTTTTTTTTCCTTTTATTAAAAAACTCAGAGGCGAACTCCATGGGGGGAGGACACCAGCTCGCCATTTTATTTTATTTTATTTTATTGTTTATTTGGGGGCTTGTAGCCACGAGACGAGATAAAGGCCCACCTTTCAGGCCACAGTGAACCAGCACCCAACAGCACACCATCCACTGGATGCCCATTGTTTCTCAGTTGTGGATGAACGTAAACTGAGTTAATCTTTGGTTTCACCTTGGTAACCAATTCTGTAGGAAATAGGTCTTAGGGTTTAAGCCCTAACCCCTAAACCCTAAACCCTAGGTAGATTAGGTAGGAAAATAGGTAACCACTAAGTAAGTAGGGTGGTTTACTCATAGGGAAGGGCTGTTTTTACTACCTACTACCAACCTGCTTGTGGGTTGTTAGTAGGTAGGTAGAACCCTAAAAGAAAAGCAACTGAAGTAACCGCCATGGTTAGCTAGGGAACTGGAACCCAACAGAAAATAGTTTCCCAACTGCTTACCATTCATCCATCATAGCGTGCTCGTGGGTGCTGGTTTACTGTGGCCCATCTTTCATACCCTTCCCCCCTACCTAGCCTGACCTAATAAGTGTGCCTAATTTCAGTGACTTGGGTTCCTTAATTTTCCCTTTTTTTTCAAAATTCACTCTGAATGGGCCACAAGTTATGGCATGGCACCTCCCCCAAAATGTGGCAACCAAAAGAAGATTGCAAGTTTAAACTTATTTGGGAGGATTCAGATCATGTTACATTAGTACAAGCCGTTAGCCTTAGACTTTTGTTTTGTGGTGGAATGGAATGTTCTCTGGAGCTTAGTGCTTACATTGCCACTCCATTTCATGAACTTCAATTCAACTACAAAAGGTTGGAGAAAGCACCTTTATTTTTTCATATATCAGCCTTGTAAGTGTATTCAAGCTTTGTGAAATTTGCAATCCAATGACGGTATTTAAGCTTTGCAAAACTATCAATCCAAGTAAAGGCTAACATAACTTATCAACGTTTACCATCTTGATGTGGCATGTGTTAGACATGCCTTTTGGCTAACATTTATCCTTTGGGATGGATACACACAATTCTATGTAAAAGAATTTGCAATTGCCTTTCAAATGTTGTTCCAAAAGTTGTAAGAGGTTATGGAAACCATTGCTATGTTCTCTATTTAAACATGTGACCTTCATCATTTAATCAATTGCAAAGGTACTGGTTAAACATGAATATTAAAAAGTGTTGGAGCAAGAAGTGTGGCCTTCAACTTTAACAAGGTAGCAAATACAACTATTGCAAAATGTTTAGTCACATTGCAAAAGAACAATACATCAAGTGGAAGTGTTGTGGTTTTCATATATATCATTATAAAGGATGAATCTGCCATAAGTTTAAAATTAGCAAAGGACCAAGAGCTCTTGTTCAATAACAATTGATGTGTTTACAACAACAATAATAGTGTCAATTAATACCTCATTATCATCCAAGAACAACAATTATTTCTAATTAGAATGTAAAGTTTTGAAACCTTCAATCATATGTATAATACCAATTAAGGAACATTACAAAAAAATTGAACAACTATACCCATACCTCAAATCAACCTTCTTAATGCATGATTTCATATTCCTGTTTTAAACATCAACATTTTTTTATCTTCTTGAACTTTTAAAGGGTTGGCCAAATCTCAGCATCTATATCCTCGCTTGTAAATTATTTTGCATGTAATAGGTCATGGTTGCACATATTTTCATATTATGGACAATGTGTACAATGTGAAACCATAACTTTTCCTTGGTTGACTTTTGTAATTACTAATATTATGATTAATTTTGTGTGCCAATCAAACAACATTGAGTTATCATTGGTTGATGTACCATAAATTTTTTATTTTTTTCTTCAATATTGGGCCACTTACTCATTTACAATACCTAAATCCTATGAACTAAAGGTGCATACACACTTGGTACTAAAGGAGTGTTAAAGGACTGCTAAAAAAATGGGAAATACAAACATGCATAGCTAATGGTAGAAATATTATTAAAAATTTCGTAGTGTCCAAGGTGACACTGGATGTAAGTACAATGGAAGTAATGGTACAAAAAGTGATAAGTTACCAAGAAATGTTAATTTGTCATTGAAAATTTAGAAAAATGAATTACAAAGGTAGAGTTAAATTGGGGAACCAAAAAATGGTTAGATGATTAATCATTAGTTATAATTTGAAAAAAAAAATGTTGTGCATTGTGTCATAGACAATCACATAATCAAAAATTGTTACACCTTCAACAAGTTTTACATTACAAGTTTGCCATGGCAAACATTTACAACTTTGACGAGCATTATTTGCATGTTGATTGTGGTTGTATGCCAATGTTTTGCAATTTTGATCCTTCCAACCTTTTGCAAATACAACTTGATTCACTATGACCTCTATTGTGATTACATTTCAACTTGTTACAACTTTGATTATGACTACAACCCAACTTGTTGCCATTTACACTATAATTGCAATTTGATTTTTTGCAATCGCAATGTAATTACATTCAACTTTTACAATTACAATTATGTTTTATTTTCAAGATGGCTTTCCATAGCATTATAACAACGTTACCAAAATTATTCTAGATTTTGAAAATCAATGTACGTGTTCTTTTCTTGCAAAACTAAAGATACAAGCTTCACACATTGTAAAAGTTGATCAATTGTGATCTACTAATTTGTAAAATCATTTTGTAAAAAAAGAAAAAAATCAAGAAGGCAAAAAGTGCCACTATTGCAAAGCACACAAAATGGAAAAAGATTGGAGCAAGAATGTAGAAAACATCAATATCATAAAACACATAGAGCATTAGAAGATTGAAGCAAGAAGGTGAAAAGTGACACTATTGCAAAGAACATAAGACAATAGAAGAAATTGGAGCAAGGAGAAAAATGTTGTTATTGCAAAGTAATAGAAAATTGGATCAAGAAGTAAAAGAGTGTTATTATCACAAAGCACAACAAGTGAACGAGGGAGCACAACAAAAAAGAAAAATTGCACTAACAATTTTGTTGTTAAGTTAGTATATTTATGGCTTATTAATGGTAACTAGAAGAAACCCTAAACTAAAATAATGTTAAAGCGAACAAAAAATATTACTTAACATTAAGTGTGGCCATATTATAAGTCATGTTCAAGTTAGCATGCAATACAAGTGATGAAAGGTGCATTACATGGCTATTAAATTTGATGGAATTAAATGATGATTATATTTTATTCATTGTGTACTTGGATTTGTGCTGTTCCACAATAATAATCACAATCAAATTGGCATAAGGTTGAAATACTTATCTATTTTTGTTTGTTCTTTGAATTTTTTCAATATTATAACAATATTCCATAATCATATAATTTTTTCATGTTATGAATTCTACTTTTAGTAATTTTATAACATGAAATTCAATCTTCATTGTTGAAAACATTTTTAAAAATTTGTGTATCAGTCACATCAAAAAACACATAAAACCACATCAATTTCAAAAAGAAGATTTAAAAATAATTATCCTTTTTACTCAATGTGATGTGAGCTTAATTGAATTCAAATATGTGTTGGTGTCACTTGAGAAGACAAAAAAAATCAATTTTCACATGTGATCATTGAAAGGTGTTTAATTGGAAATGGTAAATATGAAAAGGCTTTAATATGGAATTGTCATAGAAGAATTGTCATCCAAAATGACAACTACTAATGGAACTTAAAGTTACACCTACTAAATCAACTCTGATATCATTAGAATTTTTTCATATATTTTGGAAAGGTGGAGCAATGGATTTTGAGTAGCATTTTTTCATTATTTCAAAAATAACATCAAAAATTTGGAAAATGTGTCTTTTTGGGCAAAACCATCACCACTAGTTGTCATTAAACTACTTGATCTATTTTGTGTGTAATGCCACTTTGTGCTTTTGAATGCACCACCTTTTAACATTACTTTTATCATGTGCATCCTACTTTTTCTTTGTGTGTTCTTAACGTTTCAATTCTA
>Ga0209208_10002039_pt1 | contig 28839 bp, 32 predicted proteins | sample S1TSphfallax_3_FD_187694 | JGI IMG/M metagenome (GOLD analysis project Ga0209208, IMG submission 187694) | Host-associated microbial communities from peat moss isolated from Minnesota, USA - S1T2_Fd - Sphagnum fallax MG (SPAdes) (version 2) | ecosystem: Host-associated > Plants > Peat moss >...
GTGAGGCTTGTTGAGGCAGATAATGTCCTTTAGGGTGTTATCCCGTAGCATACAGGTTCATAAGAAGGTTTGTAAAGTAACATTTATAAAGTTGTAATCGAAAGTAAATGACAATTCTGAAATTTATAGAGTTTCTAAAGTAACATTTATAAAGTTGCAATCGAAAGTAAATGACAATTCTGAAATTTATAGAGTTTCTAAAGTAACATTTATAAAGTTGCAATCGAAAGTAAATGACGATTCTAAAATTTATAATGATCCGAAAACGGATGCATTAGAGAAAATCGGGCTGTGAACAAACAATTCTCCCAAGTAAGTAAACCTTCACTCGACAAGCCAAGTACTGTATCGCCGCGCTCATTTCACACCACCCGGTGTGAAATATTTAATTTTGGACGATTTTCATTTTTGCATCGACCCACAAATAATTAATTACAATGATCCGTCATTTCACACTTCAATGGGTCTGCCGGAATTGGGGCGGGCCTTTTCACATTTACACTGTAGAATAAATTAATTTTGTTTGTTTCACATTTCGCACTTCCCCCTCAGAATTTTATTTTTTTTTCACAGTACCCTTAAAATAATTAATATTGGTGTGAAACGAGCACGGCGGTACGGTAATATCAACTCAGTTGATGTCTAGTACACGGAAGACAAAAAAATTGTGACTCACAAAGTCCTTGGCCTTCAAAGGAAGGCTAGGTTTCAGATCAGAGTGTATTTGACTCACATTTCAACTACATTTGGTAAGTAGAATATGTTTTTTTCTCTCCTCTTTTCATTTAGTGCATCTTTTTAGGTTTATCTCAATGTTTTGTTTCTCCTCTCCAAGCACGTGCTAGATACCAATGAAACCTCATGTTGAGGTCACTTGGTTGAGAGATTCAACAAACATATCCAACCACCTTTGTTGTTGGCTTTTGCCCTTGGCGTTTGTCTTCACATTGATGGAAGATTTTTGGGCATAAAAATTTTGGTTGGAACTTGACGTAATGTGTGAGTGAAGTCTGAAATATTATGTGTCCACCAAAGATTTTGATTAGAATTTTAAAGGGGCGCTCCTTCATCAAGCCATTTGTAAAGCCATGGGCAAAAGGAGTGAGGTGTGAACTCGTGTGATTTATTGAATAAGCAAAGAAGGTTACCATTGAACCAAGTTCTTGGGTTTGGGTTCAAGGGACACATGTGTGTACAAGTGAATGGGCTAATAACAATCTTTGTGTGGTTGTGTTTTTTTATCTGAACATACTTACTCATTGATATGTTTTGGCGTCCAATTAAAATAAATTGGGATAAATATGATTTCTATTAATTAAATGGGTAAATGGGTATCTCTCAAGAGTCCTTTTTTTTAATAAAAAAATTCAGCTAATCAATTTTATTGGCTCATCAAAATAATAATAATAATAATTTGGAAGTTCCTCAAAATATATTTTTTTATGTGAAAACATAATGTCTTCCCTTTGGTTCATTTCTATAAATGTTACATGTGTGAAAAGGAGAAAACTTTGGGCAAAACATATGATATAAATTTGAGCATTGTTAACATGTGATAAAAGTGCACATGCTAAGAATGTAGGTGTGTGATAAAGATGTATTTCAAGTGGAAGATAACCCTATTTTTGAAGGGTCATAACTTTCACATTACTTAATGGAATTAAATTATTCAAAACCTTATTGGAGTGCTCAAAAAGATGACTACAAATTACTTTGAAAATCCATCATCAACCAAACGTCAACCATGATGACATTGTCTTTTACAACACCAAATGCTCACTTGCAAACATGTTTATTTTAATCAAAGATGAATTAAACACTTGGATTTTTGCATTTTGACATTGGATTTGACTTGAATTTTTAAAAAAATCCATACCCATTTTTTCCCCACCTATCAAAAAAATATTATTTTAATACCTAGACCCTAACCTAATGAACATTTTATGAATACTAATATTTTCTTACTTAATGGGTAAATAAATTGAAAATAAAATAAAATGGGAATGTCATTTATGTCCTTTTTTGGGGCTCAACATGGAGGCCAAGATTCAAACATCTTATCTTATCACTTATGTAAGCCAAATAAAGAAAGTGTAATAAGAATTATATATACATTTTGTGTTGCCCACCGTGTGCCCCAAGGCTTGCAAATAATATCTTATTAAATTACAAAAGACCAAACATTGAAATTTTGAATATCTTTATTTTAAAATGTGTTTTTTGTTGGTTGATTTCAATCCTAATTTAAGAAAAATTGCTTGGCTTTTGGTGGGTTCTAGGAAATATTCCATAATTCCTTTCTTGAACCTATCATAAAAATTATTGCTCACATAATGCAAAGTCCCCAAGTCGACCAACAAAGGTGGTCTTTATATAACAATTCTTTAAAATTGTGATCAATTTTCTATTTTCAATTCCCACTTTATTAGTCCTCTTTGGCTAGGGAATCCATTTAATCTTTCTTTTCATATGAATATACAACTTGGGCTCCACATTGTTATGCACTACCAATGATGATCAATTAATTTTTATTTTTTTTATAATGTTTTCATAAGGTTTTCAATAGTTCATCAATATCAAATTTAATTTGAATTAATATAAATATCATGGACATGAAAATGCACATGTTAATTTGCCTTTATATATATCTATGTTGATGGGTGTAGAAAAGAAGTGAAATAGTTGAACTTGTAAAACGAGGTAGTTGTTTTTGGAATTGTTTATGAAATTATCCAAGATAATCATATGAAGGATTATGCAAAATCTCCTATATACCAATTCTTCAAATTTTCTCATCACTAGATTATACAAATTTTTGTCAAATCTATTATTTGTAGGTTGATGTATAACATCATATAGATGATAATATAAAAGATAAAATCAATATGGTATTTAATTATAAAAAATTGGTGTCAATATTTGAACTAGGTGGTGAACATTGGGCACTTTCCAATGGAAGCATTTTGACATCAATCACACAAAATAAACAAATTCTATGGCCCACTTTTTCAATTTATATACATAAGAATTGAACTTTGGGCAAACCATATGGGATAAATCTAAGGCCCGCTTTACATTAGGAGTTAGGGCCGATGTGCAACCCAAATCAAGCATTCCTATTGGTGCAAAAGTTGAAATCAGCCCCAACGGCTTTACACTAGGAGTCAAGGGTGAACTAGAAAAAATCTTTTTAATTTGCCCAAAGTTACTAATAAATGCTGAACTTTATAGCCCCAAGGCTGGAAAAAGGATACCATTGAATTTGGGAGGCCAATTTTGCAACCTTTGGAGCCAATGTTTCAGCATTTATTAATATCTTGACGTCAATGTTCTAGAATTTATTAGTAACTTGGGGCCAAACAACAAGCCTAAAATGCTCAAAGTTGGCCCCAAGTTTTTTCGACCTTGGACTCTAGTGTAAAGTGGGCCTAAGGTGATATTGGGATATCTTGGGGAACCTTTAGGAACCCCATGGAAACACATTGGGAACAAGGGGGAAAACAAAAAATTCCTTTCCACTCCTCACCCACCCCCAAAATAAAAGAATTTGATCCCTCGTGAATGCATGTTGAACCTTTTCATTGGATGGATGAAACTTTTATTTCCAAAATAGTTTGTCACCATTTTTGATTTGGACATAATTTCAATATTATAATAATTACAATTTGTTCTTTACTAGGCAACAATATGCACACCAAATTTAGTGATAATGATATAGAATTGGTTTAGGTGAACTAGGTATAGGGTCCAATAGTGATCGTCACTATGGCAATTGTAAACGTCATCCACTTTACGTTTTTGTTGAATGAAATGTAACAATGTCTTTTCTAATTTTTACATCCTTTCATGTTTCATTTTCATGTAAGAACAAATTAGTCTTTTGCACTTAAAATATTTGATTTTTTTGTTTTTTCCTTGTCTTGGTGCAAATAAAGAGGATTTACTACATGTTACACATCGCATCATATCATTATTATTCTTTCATCAAAATGAATTTATATCAAGATTATTTCAATAGTTCATGTCATTGAAATATGAAATTGTATTGTTAACCTTCATGTGGATTTGTTGACATTGTTCAAGAATTTTTTTTAAAGGATCAATTAATGACAATGCAAAAGGTGAGAATGGAGAAATGCATTTGTATTAAACATGCAAAAACAAACATGATGGAGTCTTTTGATATTATTCATGGTATTCAATTCCCTCTTTACTTCTCCCAACTCATTTATTTTGTTTCATAGATCAATAATTATATAAAATTGTCTAATTTTTTTCAATTATGTAAACATTATGTGGGAGCTATATATATAATGGGTAAGAGTGAGCAAATGTGAAATCATGTAATAAAATTAGTAACGATCCAATGAAAATATGTTTCATAAACAAAATAAGAATAAAGGTTGATCATAAAATTTAAAATATTATAAGAAACATTGTCATATCAAATATGGTTTATGATGGAACATTATTTGTCATGAGTTTTTTTATCTTTGGGCATGCACATACTTTCTTGTCCCTTGTTGTGATTTGTAGTCAATTAAGGTGTTACAAAACAATGATAGTTCATATCATTATGTATGTATTATGTGAAACAAAATAATTAAAAAAATTAATGAACCAAAAAGGAAGGATGTGACATTTTCCTTAATGTTTTTCTCAACTCATTTTTTAATAAAAATATATTTTGAGATGTGTTTTGATCATTTGATTATGTTTTATCCATCACATCATTATTTTTATACACAAGCCATGTGATGTTAATCTAATTATACATTTATTTAAACATATTTTTAGTGATATGGGTATTTATCTTTTAAAAAGAAAAAGAAGATATTAAGGTGACCTTCTATGATGGAACTTGGGAAGGAGGTTGGGGCATCATGAGTATCCAAAAGGGTGACGTAGTTGCTACTCATGATAAAATGGTCTAGGCTAAACATAGAAGGAAATATTGTAAGAATTGACATTTGAAACATCATGAGCAAGCAAACATGAGTTTCAAAGGTGGTGGCTTAGAGGTCATGCAAAGAAGGCAAACATCAAAGACAAATATGGAGGAAGATAGGAAGGGAGTCAATTAGTTTAGTTGTTATGTAAGAAAAATAGGTAATGAAAGGATAAAACAGGAAGATGAAAGGTTGGGAGCTCTTGGACACTCTCATGTTTCCCTTTCAAACACATGGAGGTGTATGTGTGATTGGAAGAACCTATGATGTTTCAGCAAGTGGGTGTTTCAAGAAAAAATGAAAGAAATATTCATTGAGAGTCAAAGAGATAGTGTGGACACAAGAGGATGAACTTGGTCAATTAGATCTAGAGATGCTTGGAGGAATATAAGTAGAGATTAGAGACTTCAAGCATTTGCAAACTTGTGCAACCTTTCCATTGTTTAGTGAAGTGAATTAGTGATTTACATGTTTTCTTCATTCTAACTAGTTCCATATAATTAGAGATGGATGTCATCTTGGGATAATATTCTTCAATTAGTCAACAACAAATTCTTGTAAAAAAGGGCAAGGAGAAAAAAAATTGAAATGGAAACACATGGAAGAATAAAGTCAAATTGTTGCAACCTTGCAAAAATTTATTCATAAATACATCGTAAACACCGTACAAGGGAATACAAAAAGGAAAAAGGAGAAGTTACAGGACATCAAAACTAGATGTCAAAATCTTTCCATGTCAAAAATTGATTGCCTATAATAGGTCGACCATGTTCTCCATGTTAGAAACTAACCGTTTGTAATAGGTCAACTATGGTAATGGGAGGTGTGTCTCGAAGGGGTGGTAGTCAAAAAATAATTAGGCCTACAACTACCGCCTGACTTAGGATGGAAGATGTTTACATCCTTTGCAATGTGATCAAAAAAAATTATTGAAAAAAGGTAACCAAGATAGAAAAAGGAAGGCCTAATAGCCTTTGCAAGCTCCAAATGGAATTACACCATCATGTGAAAACACATCAATTTGTTTTTGTAGATATCCAAATACCCCAATTGCTAATGGGAGGAATTGATCAGTGGGGTGTTGGTTGCAATAACTTTTTTTTTTTCCACCCATGTCTCCTATACTTCTTTTCAAACCAAGTTGGAATGTAATTTTGTAACTAACAAATTTGATTTGATTGTATTCATTAACACAACCTTTTAAATGAAAAAAAATCCAAGATTCTAACATCAATTCCACAAAATTTGGTGATTTATCATACCAAAAATTTATGCCATCATATAGAACATCCTTTATTTTATTTTTGGCGAAAATATGGAGGAATTTGAACAAATATTGTTAGTTGTATCGATTCATTTTGGATAAAATTACACAATGAGACATGGTTCTTGAGCCATCTTTTGGTACATTTAAGGACATGTTTAAATAATCCAAACATTTAATGAAGAAAGAAAAATTTAACAAACAAATTATTTCATAAATGTAATGGTCATTCAAAATAGTATCTTGAATGTGAGACATTCCTTTTATGTACCCCAACCTTGAATGGACCCATTAAAACATTAGTATAGGTTTGGACTATTGAAAGTTACATTTAAAAGTTTGGGGTGTAAAGTAAGGTATGGATTGATCAACAAATAATTAATTTTATGCATATGTTTTTTTCCATGCTACAATAATAATAATCCCCCATGTGCACACACATGAAAAATATTGCAAGTTTTCACAACTAATATTTGCATGTCATTGCAAAATTGTATAAAAACAAGCACAAAATTTAACATTAAATGATTTTGTAATTGAAAGGAATGATGTCATCTAATTAACAACATGGAACCTACAAGTTGGCAAGGTGACAAAAATGGGTTGTAAATTATGCATGTTCTTTTATGAGGTTAATTTGTTGAGTGCCAATAACTATATATATATATAGCCAAATATGATTATATTTATTTTTAGATTATAATTGTAAAAAATATATTGCAAGTATGGGAAGGTTTGGAAGAGGAAAGGGTAGGTTTGTAGGTAGGTACGAAGCTTTGAAAAAATAAACAACATTATTTTTTATTATATAAACTAGTGGCCCCTAAATTGTTGACACAAGTATATTAAACTTTTTAAAAGGTCACCCATCCCAATACTCTTTTGGTTGAAATGGGTTTATTTTTATTTATTTAATTAATTTTCAAAGATGAAATTCACTTTAAATGTAATCACTTTTGTTTAGTTGGTCTAAAAATTGCAAAACAACAAATGTGGACAACACTTTGTTGTAGGCTTTTCAACAATACCAAAAGTAGAATAAGGGCCCCATGATTTTGGGAGGGTTAAGGTAAGCAACTCCATCATTGAACAACAATTGATGACCAATTGAAGTAATCGTTTGACCAAGGGCCAATTATTGATTACTGATTAAATTTATCAACATCCAATATATACCTTATGATTAAACACTTGGTGCATAAAATTAGTGTTTAAATTCTTCATCACCCAAGGATAGATGGAACATTTTTGTGTTTGGTCATGGAAAAAAATTGGGTCATTTATGCACCCCTTGAGATGCACTTTAAATAACAAAATATTTAGTGATGAGGAAAATATTGTATCAATTTTGGGCACTCGTTAACTTCAATTATAATAACAAAATGTTTGGTTTAAGCCTTAAGGTGCACATATAATAAAATATTTCAACCCACTCAATAGAAGGGATTGTTTAGTAATGGGAGTGGTTTAAAGCAACTTTTAAAAAATTGGGGTTTAGAGATACAAAGAATCTTGTGTGCACAAATAAGCCTCAAACATAATATCCAAAGCAACAACTTTGCAGCACAAAATAAGACACATTTATGATTGTCCTAAAGAACATGCAAGGACCCCTCTTGTGAGCACATTGGATTCCTTCCAAAACCATATATATCAAAATCAAGTTATATGTGCAAAACAATACATTTGAATGAAAACCTTAAGTTTATCAAATCCTTTAGCAATTTTCAATAATGTCTTCACTCCCAATTAATATGTTAGATTATCTTCAATGTTTCCTATAGCTATTGGTTCTAGGTGCAAAAGTGTTGAAATCTAAAATATACGGGGAAAAAAAAAATGAAACAATAGAAAGGGAAAAATAAATGAAAAAAAAAACTAGTTCATAAGATATCAAAGTAAAAGAAAATTTGCAATCTTAGAATGTACAAGCATCAAGTGAAGATATATGAACTTCTTATGTAAATCAGATCTAGGAGGAAAAATACAAGTTTATATACACTATCATTGGATCCAAAAATTAGTCCCGAAAGTAGTAAATAATTTAAATAAATCTAGTTTTTGTAAATTTTAACAAGTTTTAGCCCAACATAACATGAGATTCACACCTACAACATGCATATCAATTGTAAACATTAGTTTAATATGGAAGGACGTTGAATTTTTTTATGAACTCATTTCTTTTATTGAAATTTTAAAAAGTCATGATCTTTTGAAGTATCCTAACTAATAACACTTTTTTATAATTTTGGATTGTGTATAGGTGTTTGAAATGCATACCTTTTGTAGGCTTAGAGGTTATTCCCCTAACTATTGGAGGTTGGGGCCAAGAGATCAAGGGTTGCCATGATGCCCAATATACCTTGTAGGTGATAATGTGGATTACTAAACCGACCAATAGCAGATAAAAAAAACATTTCACTTACATTTGCAAAACAAACAAACATGGCAATAAGAATAAATAAAACTCTTGCACTACACCAATGAGGCAAATGGACATCCAAATCCTTGAAATAAACAATGGATACAATGAAAAGGACAAAAACTTATTTGAGAAAAAAAAACAAACATTAGAACATATTTCTAACTTTTCTTTTAGATCATTTGAATGGCAAGAAATGATCAAGGAAGGTTGGCGCATAAGATGTGTTAATGGAAGAAGAAGATGTAGTTATGATGGCTTGGGTGCTCATTATGCAAGAATATGGACTTTCAATGACCTTGCAACAACTCCAAATGAAAATGGCAAAATTCATTTAAATTAGGCCCACCCCTATCAAAGATGAAATTTCAAAGAATAGTTTGTGGTTTTGGTTCAAATGTCAACATTTAAAACTAAACATTAGACATGTGAAAGGATTGGAGGTATATAGGGCATAAGGTATGACAAGTCATGCATGTAACTCATTATACCATACATTGTACACACAACACAAGTAAGTTTAGATGATATTTGGAATTTAAACAAAATAAGAATTCATGCATGAAGCAATGAGGGGCAAAAATTATAGCAAAAAAAGGTTTGCAACCTATTTACAACAACATTCCAAGGTCCACGGAGTGGTTAAAAGTAAATTGTATCTTAGATGTTGTAAGGGGTTTCCTACCATGCTTTTACATCTTCAACATGAACATGTATGGTAATGCAAACCAAGGCATGGATGACTTTATTTTGATTCAAAGAGTTTTCATGATATTCAAAAGGTTAATTGCAAGTGGCATATTTAATTTCATTGACACCTATTAGTTCATGATGGACATGGTTCACATGTTATGTTGAAAATAATAGAATAGGCACAAGCATATGGGTTGGACATGATCACATTACCTTTCATAATCCCTGCATGCCCTATAAGGTTCCCCAAATGTGAGTTGTTTTAAACCGTTCAAATCAATTATAAGGAAAGAAATGAACAATGAAATGGTTAAAATTAATCATTGTGAACTAAAAAAATGCACATTGGTTGGTAGGGTTGACAAGTTTTTGAACCAATCATTGTCCAATAAAACATCAAAAGTGGTGGATGATGGTTACATGGATTTGGCATTGAACCCTAAGGATATGGATGATAAGACCAAACAAAATAACATATATTGTCGCAACCTTAACCTTGGGTTCACGAAGGTACGGGCCAAACACGAAACCCAGGAGTCACATTTCATGCTCCTGGGAGTGCAAGAGAGTGTGAGGGAATGAACCCTCACACTCCCAAGTGAGCTCCCACTTTGGGAGTTGGAGTCCCAATGGACTCCTAAATTTTCAGAGAGTGATTGCAGGGGCCAAAACTCATTGATGGAGGAGTTACTTATATCATTGGAAAGCTCTTGGAACTTAGATGTCTAAAATGGTTTTGTATGACCCATTTGGACATTTGACACACAAGTTATAGCCAAAAGAAGGGTCAGAAATCAAATTGGCAATTTGACTCCCGACCTCTAAACGTTGGTAATCACCCCGATTTTCTTGTGTTCAGGTGGTGTGTGACATACCATTGAAATGCTTTTAACAAGGGCTATAACTTTGCTTCATACCTCATTTTAATTGGAGGTCTACACGCAAAGTTATGGGCCTCTAAGGTTACGAGAGTCCTAGTTGTGGGAATTTCGGGACTCGCACTTGGGAGTCCCGGGACAAAATGACATTTGGGTGCTAGTCCCGCGGCCAAGCACACAATATACTAAAAGGGGGAAAGTGGTGGGTTCCCCCAAGTTTGGGCCGTGGTGAGTCTTGTGAGTTCGTGTTTGCCCGTGGCTCGTCCATGCACCAAAATGTTGCAACTACACACTAACCAATTTGTTGTTTGGTTTGTGCAAGTCCATGTGAATAAATGAAGTGCTTGTTAATCTTCCTAGTCCCATCCCAGAGCTCCAGCACGCCTTTCTATCCCCAAAATGTTGCGAACCAAGGAGCGCCCCCCAACTCCTTCTCCTTTCGTTGTCTTCACCTTTGGACTTGCAGTTGAGCCCATCAACGAGCTTGGGGGTGCATCATATACACAACACCACCTACCAACATTTCAAATGAAAAAAACAATGATAATTTTGATGGAATAATTGATGATCAACAAGAATGGGGGAAAATTGGAACTACCACACAATTTTTGAACATAATAACAATAGCAAATGATGTTGGAATAAAGGTTGATGTTTGATTACCAATAATAGCCAAATTTGAGATATTATGTGGATACCCATGAGTACTACTACCACACAACATACAAGTTCAATAAAAGATGTCTAAACTTAATAGGTGACTTAAATCAACCTACTTGTGAAGTGCAACAAGGCCAAAGTTCAACAATTCCAACCCATGAATCATTGTCTTTTGCAAATTTGTTGTTCCCTTGTGTTAGCTTGCAAGAAAAAAAATGGGCAAATAATCATTAATTGATTACAATTAATCACATGTTAATTATATCTAGTGGATACTCATATATTTTGTGACAAAAACCATGGACAAGGAGGTGGTGGAGAAGATCACAAAACAAAAAAGGAATAAGGAGGAGAAAAGAGCTAAACAAGTTGTTAATTTCACTAATGTGATTAATAAAGTAATTCAAAGGCTAATAAACAAATGTCATGAAACAAAATTTTGCACAACTTGGTTAACAATTGCAATAAATGAACAAGGGATAAATTTCAATTCAATTTTGCAACAAGTTTAAGGGCCCACCTTTTTTGGTATAAAGAGATGATCCTTGGGTGTATAATAGAAAATCAAGGAGAAGCCAAAGTAAGGGCAAGGGTTTGATTGCAAATGAAAGGACATGTTATAACATTGTTGTGACAAACTTGTTAAAAACAAGTGCTTGCAACTAAGGGTGGGGGGAGGTGGAGAACACGACAATCATGCTAGGGGTTTGGGTTTTAAAAACATGAGGACAAACAAGATAAATAGAACGAAGGTGTCAACCTTCATAAATAAGAAATAATAAGGCAAGGGGATCAAATTTCTGAAACCAAGAAAAACAAAACAAGTGGATCAAAATCCACAAACCAAGAGGAATGAGACCAAGGATTTAGGCTTTACAAATTGAGAAAAACAAGATGAGTGAATCACTCTCCACAAACCAAAAGGAATAGGTTGAAGGGAAAGGGTTATGATTCATAAAACAAGAAGAACATAATAAGGGGAAGGGTCACACTTCATAAACAAGAAGGACATTCAACAATGTGATTTGGGTATCTCAAAAAAAATAAAACAACAATGATGATGAATGGGGGTGGGGTGAGTTTGATAAGACAAAAAAAAACACCAAATGAAACAAAGAAATATAAGATGACAACGATCACATGTGAAAGGGGGATTTGAGTTTGTAAAGTAATGAAACATGTCAAGGGCTGATTGAAACACAAGACCATGACAAACAAACATAGAAGGGGGGGAGGGTTTTGTAGAACAATAAAACACACCAAGTGCCCAGTGAAACATAAGATGATAAATGAATGTGATGGTGGGGCGTTTATAGGGCAATGAAACACATTAGGGGCCCACCAAAACGCAAGATGACAATGAACAAGTGTGAGGGGGGAGGGGGTAAGTTTCAAAGAATGACAAAACACATTACACAACCGACAAAACACAAGACAATGAAAATGACACATAAGAAAAGGGTGAGGTGAGTTTTGTAGAACAATAAAACACACGGGATGACCAACGAAGAACAAAACAACAAGGATAATACACAAGAAGGGGGTGGAATGAGTTTTATGAACAATGTCGAAACACCAAACGACCATCAAAACACAACAAATAATGATGATAAAAGATTGAGGTGTCATACTAGATGTTGATGACTTGCATCACACACTTAAAAAAATTATCTTTGGAAGAGTGCTATCATGTAGGCTACATAATAGACCACAACGAGCACCATCTAAGTTCTATTCAACAAATGGAAGAAGATGAAACCCAAATCAAACGACCACAATGGAAAGAAGTAAGGGACAAGAATTCATGGAAGTTGAAACTTTTGAACCCCAACAACCGAAAAACAACAACAAGCACAAACAATTACACAACATACTTGGAGCACAAAGCTTAGGAGGGAGATTATTGTTGAAGTGTGAACCCCTTGCCAACTAGCAATGCCACTCGAAATTCTAGGGTTAGGCAAACAATGGTTTCTCATGATTGTAGATTATCTCACTCTTTTTAGGCATTGATTTATGCCATTGGTGTATATTACAAGCATTTTTACATAAAGAATTGAATGGATTTCAATTTCATCCATTTCAAGCAAGGGTCAGATCTTATTCAGTTTTAAAATATTAACAAATTATGAATAAGGTGCAAAGTATTTGGTTTAAAATTTTACATTTATTATTTAAATATTAAAAAACCTTGGTCAGGCGTCAAATTTGTCCCTATTCACACTGATTCCTCTCTTGCCTGCTATTCCTCTGCGACGTAAGGGACTTCTTTAGAGAGGTGAGATGTGACAGGTCACACCGCCCAGGAGGCAAGGAGGTGGGCCGTGGGACGTAACCACTTACCACCACCGCCACCGGGGAAGCAAGGAGGTGGGCCGTGGGAGGTAACGAAGGTAACCACCACCTGCAAGCTGCTATGCAGCCTTGTAGGCTGTAGTGCAGCGCACACACGGGCTTCCTTTGTAAGCGCTCGCGATGTTGCAGCTCGCAGTTGGGCAGTGCTACAGCTTCTTGCAGCAATGATAGGAGTGTGATTGTATTCACAGATTGGTGTAAATAATTCTCCTGAGTTATTGGTTTGGTATAAGATTTTAGAGTCCCAGAGTTTTGGTTTCTCTCAAGAGGTCGACGAGGTTGCAGAGGACAGACAGACACACCAGGAGGCGGAGGAGGAGGTCGAGATTACCTACATTGGCCCTTTTGCAATCACTCTTTTTTCGGGCTTGTCCAATGTTGTGCGTGTTGATGTCGAGATTCAGGAGAGCCTGCAGCGTCGGTTGTAATCTGAGGAAGCGGGGAGCACCGGGGACAAGTGGATTGGGGCTCTGATTCGTGGATTAGGGTTTAGGGTTTTTGTTGTGTTGGGGTGTGGGAGAATTCGGGGAGGGGAGATTGTTCGCAAGGATTGAAGGAAGGAATATTGAAGAAAGTTTATTTGGAAGCGGTGGAGTGGAATTGTTTAGTGGTTTGAGATCCACTCTAACATCCAGAAAATTGGATGAGAGAGAGAGAGAGAGAAGTTACGGCAAGATGGTGCAGGCGGAGCTGGGGGGCCGCATCTCGCGTGCCCTCCAACAGATGAGCAACGCCACGTTCATCGACGAGAAAGTGTTGGCGGAGTGTTTGAAGGAGATTTCGCGGGCTCTGCTCCAGGCGGATGTGCAGTTCAAGATGGCGATGAACATGCAGAACAACATCAAGAAGATTGTCAACCTAGATGATCTTGCTGCTGGGCATAACAAGCGGAAAATCATCCAGCAGGTCAGAGAATTCCCTCCTCCCTCACTTCCCCCTCACCCATCTGTCCCCCCTCCTCTTTTTTGATTAGCGATGTCTCTTGAGTGCTAGCCAACATCACGTCTGAGTCTTCCCATTGCTTCCGGAAAGGCAACAGAAACTCAGGACGCAGATTGTGTATAATGGTTTGCCCAAGTTTTTGGGAAGATTATTGTATGCTTATCTACACCCACTGTTGGGAGCTGATGAACTCAGTGGGTAGTCATGGCAGCTTGTCACTGCTGTTCATGATGAAGGTGATGGTCTGTCACTTTGTGAGCGACTCTCATGAGGTTATGACTGCACTCATTGTCGTGTTACCTATAATTGTTGTCGTGGAGATTTCTCTGCAACTTCATCAAGCATTCCTTTCTATGGCAGGTTCAAACAGCAAGTTGTTTGAGCTCAAATCAGAGCATTAACTGTAACATCTGGTAGCTTCAATAGAGATGATGCAAAGCCAAGGGGTTTGATCACTGGTGATCATCTTCACATCATTAATCAGGCCATCTGTTTGCTCAATTTGGGTTGATACTCGGGGGATTTTATTCAAGGTTGATGAATGGGGGTGGCGAATTGGATTGTCAGCTACACAGAGACAGACCCTGTGAAGATTGCACAGGAGGGTGTGGATACATTCAAGAAGGAGGACTGTGATCTGATCATTGTGGATACAAGTGGTTGACATTGGCAGGAAGCATCTCTCTTTGAGGAAATGCACCAAGTTGCTGAAGTCTCAGTATGTGCTTTCTCTCAGACTTGTCCCTTGCAATATCTATCATAACTTTTGATGTGAACCTCTTTTCTGGATCATTTACCATCTTTGAGTCCCCACCATCTGAAGAACTGCAGTCATCAGTTCTTAGTGTCCTGGTTATTTCATAATGCTCTTTGCAAGGTACAAAAGACAGTCCTTGCTCTCTAATTGTCACCCATTGTGGTTATAGGAGTGTGGGTCTCTTAACCCTAAAGTTAAGCAGTGTCTAGGGCTTGGAGATTTGGTCTGTTGTGGGGATTAACACAGCCAATGCTTGGATGCAGAGTCCTGTTTTGGTGATATTTGTGATGAACAGTAGTATTGGGCAGACAGCTTTTGACCAAGCACAGGCCTTCAAGCAAAGTGTGGCTGTGGGAGCAGTCATTGTTACTAAGATGGATGGCCATGCAAAGGGAGGTGGTGCCCTCAGCGCGTCTGTTCCGTACTCCTCTCTCCCCCTCTTTGTTCTGTCCACACTAGATCACAAGGCTACCCCAGGCAAAGCTTGACCAGTATACTTCTGTGCATAATCTGTTTTGTCCTTTCATGTGAAGGCCAATGAGCCTTGCATTTTGGAACTACCTTAAAAGGCCTAAAGCATATGGTCTTTTGGTTGTGATGTTGGATGCAGTGTTGCAGCAACAAAGAGTCCAGTTATTTTTTGGTACTGGTGAGCACATGGATGAGTTTGAGGCTTTTGAGACAAAGTCATTTGTCAGCCATCTGCTAAGTGAGTTATGTCTTGTTTTGAGTTTGATCCTTTCTGGTAACCTTGTTGGCAATCTCACCTCTGTGTAACAAGGCCCTAATAACTGAGATAACATGTTTTCAGTTACCAGAGATGGTGCATACATATGTGTTTGACATAGATGCCAAATATTGATGCTTGGATGTGGAATGGTGGTCAGGCATGGGGGATTGGTCAGCCTTCGTGGACAAGATAGATGAAGTGGTGCCAATGGATCAACAATCAGAGCTTATGCAGAAACTGACCAAAGGCAACTTCACACTGCCTATCATGTATGAACAATTTCAGAACATTCAAAACATGGGACCCCTCAGCCAGGTACAGATGCAAATGACTTGATAAGCTGTCCATTGTGCTCCACTACCTGTATTGAAGGTGGTTATGCCAATCTAATTGAGAGATGCTTGCAATGAGTAATTGAGAGAGGTGGGATGTGCAGGTTATGTCAATGGTTCCTGGTTTCAGTCAAGAGTCGATGTCCAAAGGTTGTGAGAACGAGAGCCATACTAAAGTCAAGAAATTCATTACAATGATGGATTCCATGACAAATGAAGGTCTGTCTCTCTGTCCTCTACTGTACTGGTTTTTTTGGTGATGGACTTGGTGGCTCTAATATGATTGTGGGGGGTGAAGTACAGTACCCTGGGGGAAGCACACATCTTGCCTGCAATTTGTTGTTTGTTGTGTGTAGCTGTCTTTCTTTACTGGTTCAGTTTGTTGCTGCTCATGTTTTGTTTGCTTTTGGTTTGCAGAACTAGATAGCTCAAATCCAAAGCTAATGACAGAGACGCATATATACAAAGTAGCACATGGATCAGGTCGCTCAATCTGAGAAGTGAATGAAATACTTGAGGAATATAAGAGGTTGGCAAATGTAATGAAGGGGCTTAAAATTCCAAAGAAGGGAGACATGAGTGCTATGTCTCGTAACATGAATGCACAACATATGAGTAAATCTCTTCCACCACAAATGCTTAAACAAATAGGTGGCATTGGAGGCCTACAGACACTATGAAGCAAATAGGTTCAAAAGAGTTTTCAAGCATGTTTGGTGGAGATGGAGGAATGGGCGAGATGATGGGCAGTGGTGGCAACAGGTAGTAACAAAACAGACAGCTCGGCATACACAGTTCCTGTTACAAATGCGTTGGGCACACCAGTCTGAACTTGTGCACAAAATGATGCCAACAGTTGGCACACAACATCAAATATCTATTTGACGAGTAGCACTTCCACAGATGTATGATCTTGCTCACAAGATATTCAGTCTACAGATTCTCAGTATAGATCGTTAATGAAGAGATGCAATGTTTCAAATGTGGCTTCTTGATGTATTGTATGAAACAATATAAAAGTTGAAACTTATATGGTCAAAGTTGGAAGTTATGTTCATATTCCTGCAATACAGTATAATGATATGCATGTAGTTTCAGTCTACAAGGTAACCAGAGAAACAGAATTCATAATTCTTGATTCACCTGCTCACTTTTGCTGGAAGATCAAAAGCAGACAGTAGTCCTGAGATATGTTACCTATGTTGCAGGTCTGCCTTCCAGTATGCAGTGATAGTAAACAGACTCTGAGTTCTATAAAAGCAGAGTAATATGGTCTTTCCATCTTGGTCACTATGCAGTCTTTATGTACCTCAAATTCAGCAACCTACATCAGTTGCACCTCATATGCATCATCCTCTGATGGAAGATAGATAAGGTCTTGTTTTTCTCTTGTAAAGTCAAGAAACCACTTAACCATATCTCTGTTGTGGACAAACAGGACACCTATTCAAGCAGTGGCATCAGGTTTTCAATGGGCTGTAATGATACAAATGCATCTGCTTACTCTTCATCCTCATCTTCATTGTCATCCTTGAACATGGTGGCCATCCGCATGGCCAACTGAGCAGCCATCTCTCTTCTTTGTCCATCTGATAGGATACGCATATTATCGCGCATGTTGGCCATTTCGTGCATCAACTGCTCCATATCCTCCATCCCAGGCTCCCAATTTACCATTACCCCTGGATCCACATGTCCATCGGCAACATCTGCTGGAAGTGCTTCCTCCGTGGAGGAAGCTTGAGGCAATGGGGTCATCTCTGTTTCTGCAATTCCATCAGACATTTCTACTACCACAATCTGCTCCCCAATCTCCTCAAACCTAGGTTCTGGAAGTGAGCCCAAACTTGAAGGCAGGGAGGTCACTTCAACCTCATTTTGAACTTCAGATTCTTGGTGGATCTCACTTGCTGAGGTGACAGTATGCTCTACCGTCTGGTGCTCACTGGCCGATGCAGTAGCATCAAGTGGAGGTGCATCAGATCCTGTAAAGCTCCAGAGCTCATCATTGCCATCCCATGGCTCTGTGGATGCATTTGACAGAAGCTCATATTCAATGAGATAATCTAACTCGTCTTCTTCACTTGAAGAGTCTGCAAAGTTGAAAATGTCAAATTTGACATATCAGAAAAACCACTCTGCACAATCAAATACAAACCTCTGGCATAGGTTTTGATCAATTATGGCAGCTCAAAAGTATTAAGACTTTCCTTTAGTGCACTGCAGGACATGAGTGGCAACACACAGATAAAATAAGACCACTAAGAGGGAAGCAGAGGATAGTCACCTTCAATTTCTTGAGGAGCTGCTGAACTCTCAGTGAGCTTGTTGAGGGGTTTCATAACCAGACCAGGCCACATGTGTGCTGATAAAGCCCCTTCAATTCTGGCAACGCCTTGCAAGTCCCCATCTACTGACAAACCTGTGCCAGACATCACTATTTCATCAGTGTATTTGGTTAATAGATCTACAATACTAGAGAGATCTGATTCTTTTGCAACCAAACCTGGTCAGAGATCCTTGTCTCCTGGTTTTTCAAGATAGGCATGTAGCCAGAGAAGGGAAGGTACTTACATTGATCAAATACCTCATTTATTGCACATGCTTCAATGTACTCAATGCCTCTCTCACTGCACCATTCAATGCATGAGTGCCGCCTATCATCCAGTGACTCCTGGTCTTCACCACCCAGCAGCTTTGAGCCTTCTGTCTGTTCAATGCCGAAGTCCATGTACTCAGGATGTGGGTCACTGGAGGACTCCCCACGCTTCTGTAAACGTCGACGATACTCTGTGTGACCAAAGTGTGAAGGCACACGGTCAGCCTTGTTGCCTACACACATCAATATGTCGAAAGTCTTCAGCTCCATCCCCGAAACCCATTCCTGAATCTCCTCAAATGATGTTGACTGCCAGGAACACAGATACCACGCAAAATACACTATCCTCAGGATACACTGAAGACAAATGCTACACACAACACCAGACTCTTCATTTTTGCAAGAACAGGCTGGGAATTGATTCTATTTGTTATTTCATAAAAATTCCAACAGGATGCACCAAAAATTGACACTCTAATATGCGTCTCAAGAACTGTCTCGTACTCACATTGCTGAGATCAAAAACCATGACAAGAGCCTCACAGCCATTCACCAAAGATTGCAACTGTTGCCCATCATTGAGCTCGGGGTTGTTAAGGCATGTCATCCAGACACAAACATCTGCTGTGTAATACTTGGTATCAATGGTCCAGCTGCATTGTACAGTTCAACAGAAGAACAAAACAGCAACATCAGAAAAACGGCAATCATCTCTAGAAGCCCCTAATCTCCTAAATCTGACTAACCCTGTTCTTGAGGCGCATTACAAAGACCAGAGGTGCAAACCACTCTTGTCATTAGAACAAGGCTCCAGTGTCTTCACCATTCCAGGAGAATGATGTCAGAGATCAATGCACAACTCTTCAGATACTAGTCCTAACTTCTTGCGATTATGCTCCTGACATCAGATCTCCAACACCAATTGCTCTTTCACATCCCAAAGTATGCAACAGAAAATCTCCATGATCTGAAACTCTAGAAGAAGTATAATCCACCAAGAACCTTGTCCAATTGTTGCTTATTATCCTCCAGAAGTGAAGTGCACAGCTGATGAAAACTGATGGAAGGACAAGCACTACCACTCTCCATGCACTTCAGTAATTTGATCAGAGTTTTGATCGTGTTCAATCTGCTCATGAAGATACATGTTTCTTCCTTAAGAAATAACAAAGTTTCCTCAAACCTAAATAGGAGCAAGTTGTTCCAGGAGAAAGAGAAAAACACTGGAGGAAAAGGATGCAGATGTTTCCAGTGGTGAGCTTCTTACCCATGGCAACTTGCCTCTGTTGCTGATGATGTGACGATTTCGGAATCTTTGTCTGCAATCAGTCCTGTAAACAAACATGCCATCCAGATGTCTGAGCAAGAACTGGACATCAACAAGATGGACATCCCTAAGCATCAAGCTTTGATTCAAGGTGTTCAAAAGCAGCAAGCTGAAGAAGAACAAGAAGGAACGAAACCAGATGAGAAAAGAAAAGAAAAGAAAAGGTGATGTCTTTGTTTGTGCATATCAACCGCAATGGAAAACGACCAGAAACCAAAAGAATAGGTGAAAAACGCACTGTTCAGGATGGTGCGTTTGCCTACATCCTTTGAACCCACGACGAGAATGCCTGGTCTGCAAGCGACTCCGTTGCTCGCATCTTCTTCTGCAGCCACCGATTGAGGAACTTCCATTCCCATCCTGATTGTTTCTTCCCTCCCGCTTCTTCCTTCAACCCTAAACCGATCACCACACGCAAAACCTTCTTCTTCTTCTTCTTCTTCTATTGCAATAAAATCCTGGAAAAGCTTAAACGTTAAAGCATTGACGCGCACTCAGTTACACTACAAAATTAACGAAAGAAATGTAGAGCACAATTGAAACTTGGACCGAAAATCTAAACATCCCACACTCTCCCTCGATTGCCGGAAGAAGAAGAGGGTTCTTCCGCGACTGACGGTGTCACGCCGCAGGCGTAAAGCGCAGAAGATGGAGTTACGACGACGTCGTGCGTGGTGGTGCGTAACACGCTATCGCTTTCCGCTGTTGCGAAGCAAAACAGAGACCGGGGTCAAAACCAGAAACTGGACGCGTGTGGATTGCCCCGACAGAACCGCATCTCGACGACGACGACTAGATTAGGGTTCGGATTAGGGTTTGGAAAGCATCGCATCAACAAGAATCGTTTCTTTCTTTGCATTTTTTCGCTGTTGCGCTTGGCATTGGATCCATATCCTTTCTTTCTTTCTTTTCTTTTGGCTCTTGCTGCTTGCAGATTGTTTGTTGTGCAGGAGATAGTGCTGTTTTTTGGTTGGCCGTTTGTCGTGGAGCTCGGGAGCTAGGGTTTCGATGGCACGCATGCATCCCGCGTCTTGCACTTGGGGACAGATACTCTTTCACGGTTGCATCTGGACATCGGCTTACATGTTGGTGGGGCTTGTAACTGCTTTCCCACTTGTGCACCGCGCCTTTGCGCTGCTCCTTACTTTCTGAAGCACCGCAACAATTACTACTGTAACGTGCATCGTGCGACGGAGGAAAGAAAACAAAAGAAAACAAAAACAAACACTTCATCGACTACTACTACTCTCTTCATGCCTCGATACGCGCAGCTTGTAATCGGGCCTGCCGGCAGTGGCAAGGTTTGGCACTAACTCTTTCTTCACGTGTGTGTATCTCTCTCGTTGTAAGAACATTGGTGGTGGAGACGGAAGAGCTTCAGCAGTTGCCAGAGCTTTTTGGAAGAGTGCAATTGGAGTTGTTCACATTTTTTGTTGCATGTCTTTCTTTGACGGTGGAATGAATGCTTGTGGCGGGCGGTCGGTGGGGAAGAACAGTCCACATATTGCCAGAATGTCTATCAACATTGTCAGAGCATCAAGCGGACTGTGCATGTGGTGAACTTGGACCCTGCTGCCGACCATTTTGAGTATCCAGTATCTGTAGGTAAGAACTCTGCCTCTGTGTGTGTGTGTGTGTGTGTGTGTGTGTATCTCTTTCTGTCTGTGATAAAACCCTTAGCAACACGAGTTATGATGTGTAGATTGTAGACCAGGAGAGGATCATCACCAAGCTTATGTTGGTGGTGTATGCTTTGTGTGTGTGTGTGTGTGCAGATATTCGGGAGCTCATCTCTTTGGAAGATGTGATGGAGGAGTTAAAGCTGGGTCCAAATGGTGGCCTTATCTATTGCATGGAGTATCCTCCATTTTGTTTTCTGATGCCTAGGTGGTTCTGAACCTGGGTTTCTTTCAGCTTTTTTTTATAGGGTTTACTGCTTGCTGATTGTGAGCTGTCTGTCTGAGGTAGATGGAAAGGTGCACAGCAGCAGGGTAGAATTCAGGTGGCAATCAAAGTGCAAAATTGAGTGCAGATTGTTATGTAACTCTTTGACCTGCTGTAAGATATCTGGAAGAAAATCTAGAGGATTGGTTTTCTGAGCAAATGGAAGACTACATTGATGATGACTACCTGATCTTTGATTGCCCAGGTTCATTTGCCTCTACAATGCTCAAACTTCAATTTGGACTTGACAGGAATGGGTGTCTGTGAAATGATATTGCTGTGCAACTGTGGTGTTTTTGTGTGTGAGATTCTCACTATGCTTGTCTCCCTGTGCGTCTTACAATGTTGTTAGTGCCTTTGATCATTTCAAACTAGATTTTGCCAAGATGGGACAAAAGCTTGGATTAGAGATCTAGACAAACGTTAGTTGGGTTGTTGGATTCTGATTTGTCATGGCTTTTGTGATGAGGAGCTGATGCAGGGCAGATAGAGCTTTACTCGCACATACCTGTGCTGCGCACTTTTGTTGACCAGCTCAAGAGATGGGATTTCAATGTCTGTGCTGTCTACATGCTGGATTCTCAGGTGTGCACTTTTATGTGTCCATGAGGAAGTTTATGTTGAGTCTTCAAAGTGAATAGAGAATAAGTGTCATAAGAAGGCCTGAGACACTTTGCCTAACATGGCTTTTCTTTTGTTATGGCTGCAGTTTAGGTAGTACATTCAGATCCCCAAGAAATCAATGGATATGTGGTGTGAAGTTTTCTTGTTGTTCTAATGTAAATTTTTTTGTTCCTGGCAACAGTTTGTGTCAGATGTGACAAAGTATATCAGTGGCTGTATGGCATCTCTGTCGGCCATGGTGCAGCTGGAGCTTCCCCACATCAATGTGCTTTCAAAGATTGACCTTCTTCCCAGCAAGCGTGACCTTGACAAGTGAAATTCCTTCTCTGTTTTGCAAAATACCTTTTCCACTGAATTGTTTTTTGCACTGAATGTTTCAATCCCACATCAAATCTGCTGCATTGTTTTTTCTATTTTTGATGTTCTGTTGTCTCTTTCTGCACCGGTGACTTGTTCTAGGTGGGAATTTCAGGTTTCTGGATCCAGATGCAAGGCTGCTATTAGGTGATCTTAATCAACAAATGGCACCTCGCTTTGCCCGCCTCAACCAAGCACTTGCTGAACTTGTATGTTCTGTCAACTCATGAGCTTTGCTGGTTGAGCTGAGTTCAGAAATCATGTAGACTATGTACTTAAGATCCTGAACTTTGAAGTCTTGTGTCCCATGACCAAGTTGATCCTGGTCTAACCTCCTTTCTAGTTATATTGGTTAAGTGGATAGTCAAACTATTAATGAAGAATTGCTGACCGGAAAAGAACAAAGAAAGGACTAATGCTTGCTGGAGCCAGTGTAAGAGTTGTTGCTGATCAGTTGGCACTTTTGGCCCTACATAATATGGCCATGTGTGTCTTCTATCATGATTTTTTTCTGTTTTTTGTGTTATGGGAAGGTGGATGACTACAGCATGGTCAACTTTCTGCCCCTGGATATCACAGATGAAGACAGGTGAAATGCAACCCAGCCCCTATTTGTATTTGTTGAGTTGATAATCATGCCATTCCTTGATAGATCTCTTTGAGGAGATAGAATGGTATAACAGAAGACGATTGTGTTTCCGAAGTTTTATTCCATCTTATGAGTCAATATACTGACAACAGTGTTTGCAATTTGGAGCACTTGCAGCATCCAGTTTGTGTTGTCACACATAGACAATGCTATCCAATATGGAGAGGATGCTGAGCCCAAGGCTAGGGATCATGATCCAGATGGAGATGATGGTGGGGGGTTTTAAGGGTGAGACTGTGATCTTGCGTTCTGCCTCTGTTGGGGGCATGGAGCGAATGCTTCAAATGTTGTAGGAGCTTCAAAAGACTTGAAATGATCAAAATGTTTTTCCCTATCAAAACTTGATATTTTCTTCCTTGTTCTTTCCTGCTTGTTGCTGTATTATGCCCATCTTTACCACTGCTGGAGGTGACAGTTTTAATCCATTTTGAAAAATCAGAACCCAATATGTTAAATACAATTGATGTCCTCTTTGTAACATATGAATATACTTCTTTTCTATATTGCTCTTACATGTAATTTTATATGTAACATGTTTATTAAGGTTCACTAAGAAAATCTTGCTGTAATTTAGTTTCCATATAGGCTTTAAAATGTCTCTGGTGAATATGAACTGAGTAAAAGCAGCATTTACTCATGGCTGAGACAGAAGAGACTAATGAAACAGCTCCATTGGATCACCAGACTGGATTTGGTGCTGAGCATCTGCAGATGACACTGGTGATAGTGCAGGCATTTTGCACCACTTGCTGTTGCTGTTTTGATGAGGCCTGCTGAACAATTGCACACAACTGGTTTTATACCTCATCGTGACAAAGATGCCAGAGTTTGGTTTCCCTCAGTTCCACCATCTCCAATTGCTGGTTGCTGACCTCCATCTCGCTGCTGGGAGTCACAGCCCGAATGAATCCCCTCAGACATGCTAGTGGTTGCCCATGCTGTTGGTCATGCTGGTGATGTAAAACTCCTTGCTGCTGCAAATCAACTTTTGCTCAAGATTTTCTCCACTGCCATGTGGGAGGTTGGCTGGCAATACCATGTAGTAATTTGAACTCACCACTTCCTGTGGCTGCAGGAGAGGGGTGCTGAGAAGCTTGTCAGTGTGGCTACATATTGGCAGAAATCTGGACAGCTGCAGCCTGGGCTTGGGCTTGAACCTGAGCTTGAGCTTGAACTTTTGGCAATGGCGGGACTTGAGCACTTGAGCTTGGGTGATAGCTTGAGTGTGCACTTGATCCTGTTGTTGATGTCTTCCCACAAGCTAATGGTAAATCAGCTCCAAAAGCAAACCCCAGAGAGAGCTACAGAGGCCCTCATCCCCACACCTCTTCAGACAAGGAAAGTTTCATTTCCATCACCAACAGTTCTGATCATACTTTGACATGCATTTCTCCCAGCCACTGCATAGGCAACTGGTGATTCCTCCCATCTGCAGGTTCAGGGACATTTCAACAGCAACATGCATAGTACAGACTACTTACAGCAACATTCACAATCAAAGAAACTTCACAGCAGTGATTCAGGAATTGAGACAAGTTTTCTGAAATGGCCCAATAGTCAAGTGCAACAGTAAATCAGCAACCTTGCATTAGCAATTTTTTGCAGCCAGGAGTGGAACAATTTCTAATGGCTGGAAATGTTGTTACAATCTCAGATTCCACTCAGTTTCCAAAATAACTCTGCACATAAGAGGAAAGAGGCACCAGACATAAGTGGTGCAAATGGTAGAGGAAGGAACTCCACAGCCACTTTTCCTCATTGTTAACAGTGTCAAACTATGGTGGGGTCATAATACCTCTAGACATGCTACAAACAAAATGCACTTGATGTAGCAATTGACTAGACAGACTACTGGCATCACCAATAGTCCATGCACGAACAAACACCATCCTCAAAGTGATGAAAGTGATTGGCATCCCTCATCATGATTGCTCTCCCTTGAAATCAACTTTGTGGAAGTGTGGCAAATCTTTGCAAACTTGCAGATTTTTTATAATTTGGAGTGAAGTTGATGAGGCCAAATGCAATAGCCAGTTTCTCAGTATGATGACACAAATGAAAACACCTTTTCTTCTTCTTCCACATTATGTAGCACAAATTTAGTATATGGCACATACCCTGCATCTTGCATGAGCCTGGACAAATTCTTCACTTATGCACAAATTTCAAACTGTGGATCTTGATCCTCTACTATGAATGTATGCACCTCAGTATTCACTTCAATCGAGGTGTGACCTGGCTGTTTCTTCACACATCTTTCCTTTCTTTGTTGTTCAACATCCTCACAGAGATGAATGTTGCCAGCAGCAGCGTAGATGTTTGATAGCAGCACATAACCTGAAGCATTTTTCAGGCTCCAATTCAAAGAACTCATTTAGCAACATGTTCTCCCATCTTCACATAACCATGAATTCTACAAGTGCTGATCAAAGCCTTCCATGCTGTCACATTTGGTTCATAGGGGATCACCTTGACCATATTCTCTGCCTCCTGTAGATGGCCAGTATGGCCAACAAGTTCAACCATGCAGGTGTAATGTTCCAATTTTGCAGAAATCATGGAAACTGCAGTCATGGAAGCATAGCAGTGCATTCCTTCATCCACCAAACCTGCATGGCTACAAGCTGACAAAACACAAACAAAGGTGATACCATTTGGTTGTACACCTTCTGCACACATCTGTTCAAAATGTTTAAGAGCTGCCTCACCATGCCCATGCATGGCACAACCTCCAGATATGGCATTCGAAGAGACCACATCATGGGATGGCATCTGGTTTCTAAATTTTCTAAGCTTCTTATTCCATGCAAAAATGTTCAATTCCACTGTGCCCAGTGCCATTTCAGCCATCTCTCCTGCCACCAATGGCAAGTTTTGTCAGTCCTCAAGCCAGAGAGCTTCCTGTGTCTTCTTATGTTTGAAATCCAAGTTCCATTGATTTGTCTACAACCAGAAAATCCAGATCAAGCTGATCAGCCATATTTTCTCCACATCTCACAGGCATAAATGGTATATAAGAACAGGGAAAAAATCACCCTGACCTTCTCCATCAGCCAGAGAATATTTGGTCACTGGCATATTGCGTATACTTTACCTTCTCCCAGCCTACTACTACAATCCCATGAGTGCAAAAGGATCTGAAAAAAAATTTCTCCCAAAGTTTAGACCATGGCATGATAGCAACCACAAGAGAGCAACAAAGATCAACACCACCACCAACAACAACAACATTGACAAGAGCTACATATGGCTGCATTGACATGTTTCTCTGACAAGGTTGATGTTCACATACCTTCTCTGATCTGTGATAGCACCTTGTGAATCCAGAAAGAACTCCTACCACAGTTTCTCTCTGTGACCTCCACCAACTGCGCAACAACTTCCTCCCAAATCATGCACTTTGATCACATAGAGCCTATTTTCCAGCATACAAAACATGTGTACTGTGAGAAGAAGGCGAGAGAGAGAGAGAGAGCACAAGGAAGCTTACAAGGGTGTGAGAGGAAATTAGAGTGCCGTGCGTAGCACCTCAATGAGTATTGTTGAAAGAAACAGTTGTTGCAAAACACTGCCGGATTCAAAAGCTTGTGGATGGATGCAGCCTCTCGGACTACACACCTGAACTCCTGCCCTAGATTAAGGTTTTTTTCCTTACCCTAGAATTTTTCCCCCTCTGCTTCAGTTGTGGCCTTTGTTTATGGAATGAAAAAGGAAAGTTTGCTGTCTCCATCCCTCAAAGAAAAATGGAGGTTTGCATCTTTCTGTCTCAAGACTACTCCATTCTCATGTGGATTCCATGTGCTGCTTATGTGTTTTGTAGTGTGTGTTCTGTATTTACCCTATGTGTATGATACATTCATTCAAGGAAAGTGAAATTTCTTGGCACATATGTGATATGTAGGCTCAAGTGCAATGTGAACATTTTGCAACTAATATTCTGGAGTTGTTTATGTTGCACATGGCAGAACTTGTTACTATCCAAACATGAATTTGGAGTTATCATCCTCAATACTCAGGAGATTTCTATATGTTGCACATGGCAAAAGTTGTTGCTACCTGTCCTTCAAGACACACACAGTTGATGGTCTCTAGAGGGTTGGTCACATTCTGGGGTTGAAACCCCTTCAATCTATCTTTCTACAGAAGCTCTAGTTGAATGATGCTGGAGCCTAAAAAGCTAGTGGTGTTTTGCAATGGTTCAAAGCAGAAGTTGTGCAAAAGAAAGAAATCCCCTTGGAGTCATTTTATAGTTGAAATTTTGATTTTTGAAGGGATTGACTAAATGAGGTTGTATCTGGCTGTGTCAGGCTTGAAGAACAGAGCATGCATTTTCCATCTCAACTGGGTGCATTCAACTCTATAACCTGTGAACAGATCACGCAATTTATTCAGGCTTGCACACTTTAGTGTAAAGTGGTGGTTTTGAAAGCAAACATGAGAGGACTGGTGAGAATTTATAGAGGATTCGTATAGGAGATCAAAAAATTTGTAGGCATTTATGTTCATGCACCTGTCATGTGTGAACTTGTTGCCACCTACTAAGGTTCATATCTTATTGTGAGTATGAGCATGTGCAAAAATCAGAGAGACTCAGATGCATGGTGAAAAATCCCCATGCTGCTCATATTGTGTATTAGAACGGCCTTGGATTTTTGCTTCAGTGTTTTTTTGTTCTTATCTGGAAGAACTATACTATACCTCCGGTTGTCAATCTTGTGACGGGGAATTTTGGATGATGGATTCAGAAAATTTGAGACTTCTTCAACAATCACGGTAATATCTGAACTGTTTTGGACCCCTAGATTTTAGACCAAGTGTACCGATCTAGGAAAAAGCTGCGCCAAAAAACTCAACGCGTAAGAGCTCTCAGAAGCACAAGCAATGACAGTTTGTGAGAAATTCCACATCAGACTCTTTTAAGTTCAAGCGACATCTTCTGAAGAGCTTAGGGACACTTTCGCGTCCTTCAAGTCCGATGCACCTGCACACATACAACCGGAGCTGTCTTAACAAAGAACTCTGAATGGTGTTGCAAACAGCATCAGGTCACAGATCTGGCACCTGACAACTTATGAACCAGCCACTAACACACATGGCTCATTCAACAAATGAATTCAATAGCCCAGATCTTACAAACGATCCAAAGGATCTTCGCCTACAACTACAAAGAAATTGAAACTCTGCTAGAAGAAGGACCCTTCAAACCAGACTCTTGTTGATGGCTCTTCACAAAAGCTATCTATATCCCCCAAACCTTACTGCTTTCTTTCCCTAAAGCCTCATGTCTACCCCTAACTTTGACTGTTTCTATTCCCAAAGGCTCAAAGTAACCAAAAAAACATCTGGTTTTCTCCCTC
>Ga0209208_10002040_pt1 | contig 28825 bp, 26 predicted proteins | sample S1TSphfallax_3_FD_187694 | JGI IMG/M metagenome (GOLD analysis project Ga0209208, IMG submission 187694) | Host-associated microbial communities from peat moss isolated from Minnesota, USA - S1T2_Fd - Sphagnum fallax MG (SPAdes) (version 2) | ecosystem: Host-associated > Plants > Peat moss >...
GGAACGACCAGGACCGGTTAGTGAAACTTTGGTTAACTTTGTGAGGTAAAGATAAAAGTAAGTACAGTAAAGTAAAGTAAAGTAATAGTCGTCAGTCAATGCGGTCAACCAGTAAATTTCCACTTCCCTAGTGGAATCCCCACCCTCCAATTTTTATTTCTTTTGTCATTAAAACTCATCCTACGGTGTGAATTACGTTTCCGTCAAACCACATCTAAGAAAGATGGACGGTGGTTATTCCACGGCACAATTTTAATTATTTTTAAAGTGCAGGGTGTATTTCTAACTCAATATCCGACAGTGTAGGCCGTGCCACGTGTGTAAGATGAGTGGCTGTTGTATTTCGGTTTTGCTGGGGTGGGGGATGCTCGTTTTCTTTTAAATTTTTATTTATTTTTGTTTGTTTTTGGGTTGGTTTTAGGGGTGTATGTTATATGGTTTATTCTATTGCACTTTTGCAAGATGGGCAATTAAAAAGGGGTTTGTGTATAGAGATTAGCCATTTGGGTTGGTTTGAGTGGCATTGCGTACCAAGGCAAGGATTTTGTGTTTAGGTTCATTATAGAGTATAATAGCTTAAGGGGTTTTGGCCCCTAGGTAATAATAGGTCTATTTTTGTAGGAGGACTTTTGAAAGATGATATTTTGTCTTGTGTTGAAACTTGAGATTAGTTATATAGTTATAAATATCTCGAAGGATTTTGATTTTATTTTTTTAGAGAATTTTTTGAAGATTATATTAATGCACGGTGAAATATTTGAGTTTCCATATTTCTTCTTTTGTCTTAAGATACTTTTTTCATGCAAAATGGCAAGGCTACACACACAATTGTGACACAACCCTTGTTATCATTGTAGTGTGGTGGGGTTTTTGGATACCTACCTTTGTTTTGGTCTGTTGGTTTCTCATTGTGATTTGATTTTTGAATACCTTAGTTTGCCCAATAGTTGTTATTCTAGATACCTTTGGGTTAGTGCAAAGGTCATTTGTTGGTTTAGGGTTTAAGGGTTTAGGGTTTATTCTAAATACCTTTGGGTTAGTGCAAAGGTCGTTTGTTGGTTGTTGTTGTTGTGGGATTTTTGAATACCTTCATGGGTTGCATTGTTCATGTTAATGCATCATGTTTAACATTAAGGGAGTTGTGGTTGTAGCGGACTTTCTTGAAGATAACAATAGCAACCGTGGTCTATTTCTAGCCAATAAAATAGGTGGACTGTAAACCATTGTTGTTGTAAAGCCTGAAAAGTCTGACATTAGACAAAAAAATGTGTGCGGGTCTGGAACAAAATTTAAACCCTATCTAAACCCTAAACCCTATTTGTATATACAGACAAGGGTTAGGGTTTTAGTGTACATACAGACAAGGGTTAGGGTTTTAGTGTGCATACAGACAAGGGTTAGGGTTTTAGTGTATATACAGACAAGGGTTAGGGTTTTAGTGTATTGATAAGTTCCCCCAGTTTCCAATGGTTCTAGGGTATTAGCCCAGGCCAAAAATGGTGACAAACAGTTTTGGAAATAGGTTTTTTTAAATTTATGGTTTTGCCAGGGAGTGAGGGGATGAATTTTTATTTTTATTTTTATTTTTGTTTTTGTTTTGGGGGGTTTGTTCCGTCATGTTCTCAACATGTTCCCATTGGGTTCTTAAAAATGCTCCCCCAAAGTTCCCAATGTGTTCCCCAAAACATTCCCAATAGCACCTAATTCCATATTGTTTGTCCATGGTTCAACTTCCATGTATATAACTTGTAAGCGGGGAAGGTGTGAAGAAAAATGGTTATGGCCAATGAAATTGCTGGATTTGGTGGTCTGATTTTTATTTTATTTTTTCTTACTTATCTTGAGTGAATTAACAATTAAACGTGTAATAGGGTTTAGTAGGTTTGTGAGCATTTGAAAGGACCAATGGAAATGGTAGAAAGGGACCATTATTTTCAATGTTCAGCAAAATAGGGTTTAGGGTTGTCAGTAGGTTTAGGGTTTGAAAGATGATATTTTGGCTCGTGTTGAAACTTGAGATTAATTATAATATCTTGAAGGATTTTGGTTTCTTTTAAAGGAATTTTTTGAATATTAGATATATTTTTGCATGGTGAAATATTTGAGTTTCCATAATTCTTCTTTTGCCTTAAAATACTTTTTAATGTAAATGGCACACCCCTTGTTTTTTTTTTCTCTCAAGAAGAGGTCCACCAATTTTTTTAGAAATTATTAACCATGATACCTGGAAATTTCCAGAAGGTACTTGCTGGGTATAACTAGTGGGTCGTAATAGAGGATCCCTAGTTTTAGAGACCACTTATGGAGGCTTTAATTTGGTGGGTGCCTAAGGAAGATGCAAGGCAAAAAAGCCACTTATGTGGGGCTTTAATCTAGGTCAAGTGAATTGGCCCCCCAAAAGAAAAAAAAGAAGGGGTCAGAATCCACTTATGGAGGGCTATTAGTCTGGTGGGTTGCCTATAGGAAAATATAATAAGGTCAGAGGCCACTTATGGGGATTCAAATGTGGTGGGTGGGTGAAGAAAAGGCACGGTCAGAGGCCACTTATGGGGCTTCAAATCTGGTGGGTGGCCCAACGTTCAGACGCCACTTTGGAGGCTTTAGTCATCTGGTGGGTCCGTGGGTGGTGGTGGGTGGCTTGAGAAAATTCAAAGTCACACACAGCCAATAGGGATTTTGTTTGGTAAGTGGCCCAAAAAGTGGCTTGGTTAAAGCCTAGAGGCCACTTTTGGGGCTTTTCAATATAGCTGGGTTGTGCCCAAGAAATCCACAAAGTAAGAGGCCACTTATGGTGAGGCTTTAGTAATTGACCACTTTTTGCAGTCACTTTTGTGAGCTGTCTATAAAGAGATGAAAAAGATGTAGTAGTTGCAAGGTGGTCTTTTATTGGGGGGGGGGCAGGGGAGAGGCGGTTTTGTAAGACTTAGGCCAGCTTTCCATTGGAGGTCTGTTAGTAGACTGTAGCCCCAGTTTTGGATGAAACAACAGCTTTCCATCCCAGGTTTCTTTTCTCAATTTGTCACAAGCACTTTGAAAGGGGAAGAAAAAAACAAAGTCCAAAAGAAAATTTCCCATTCCAAGAAATGCAATTTTTTTTTTCCATCACATGGAAAAAGCCAAGAAGAACTATTTAAAAATAATAAAATAATAAAATTGTATCCATGTCACTAAATGAAAGGTCAAGGTGAATCAACATTTTTTGGTACTTTCAACTTTTTGAGGGAGGCTTCTTAAAGGCTACATCAACTAGAGAAATGTAAAATTTATATTTAAAGGTCTTGATTTAGTTTAAACGATTGAATATTCATAATGTTTAAAAGTAATTTGACCCTGTCATAACCTTAGCCTTGGGCTCGCAATCAAAGCAAGGGCTTGTAAGGTTGCAGGTTAATCGGAATCCTGAGAATGAAGGAAAGTGTGAGGGAATGAACCCTCACACTTGTAAGGGAGCTTCCACTTTGGGAGTTTAAAGTCTTGGTGGACTCTCCAATTTTCAAAGAACAATTGCAGGGGTCAAAACCCAATGGATTGAAGAATTATTTATATCATTGGAAAGTTATTGAAACTTAAATGTCTAAAATGGGTTCACATGACCCATTTGGACACTTAAAACACAAGTTGTGACGAAAAAAAAAGTTGCAAATCAAATTGGTAATTTGATTCCTAACCACTAAAAGTCAGAAATCGACCTGATTTCCTTGTGTGCATGTGATGTGCAACACACCATTGGAAATCTCTCAACGAAGGCTATAACTTTGCTTTAGACCTCATTTCAATAGGAGGTTTACACGCAAAGTTATATGGCTCCAAAGTCACGAGAGTCCCAATTTTGGGAATTTCGAGAATCCCATTTAGAATCCCGAGACAAAATGTCATTTGGATGTGAGCCTTGTGGAGAGGCATAAAATGTACTATAAGGGGGAAGGTGGTGGCTTCCCCCAAATTTGGGCTGTGGTGAATCTTGTGAGTCCAAGTTTGCCGGTGACTCGTTCTAACACCAAAAGTGCTCCAACTATGCATTAACCAACTTGTTGTTTGGATTTGTGCAGGTATGCGAGAGTGATGAAGTGATTGTCATTCTTTTTAGTCTCATCCTGGAGCTCTAACATGCCCCTCTACCCCCAAAATGCTACGAGCCAGGGAGCATGTTCCCCAACTCCTTGTTCTTTCATTATTTTCAGTTTAGATTCACATTTGAGTCTATCAAGGAACTTGGGAATGCGTCACACCCCCCCCCGCCCCCCTCCCTCCAAACGTTTTTAAGGTATTAGCATGGTACCATTATGTGCCCACTTTTGACCTGAGTCAAGGTCAAAATATCTTGAAGTTGATAATGGGGAAATTGAACATTTTTTGGTTCATTGTTTGACATTAATTTAATAATAAAATATTATTTGTTTGGGGCCAATGAATTCATGTGTAAAATCATTAAGGTCAAAAAATAAGGATAAAGGTTTCAACCTCTCATGTGCTTTGATTTTTTCTTTTTGGACAAAAAATCTAATAAAAATTGATGGCCAAAACCATCACAAAGAAGACAAAAGGGAAGGCCAAAAAAAAACCAACAAATGTGTAGCCCACAAAAACCAAAGAAGGGAAAGAACTAATCCTTTTTGTGTTAGAAAAATATTTCACCCACAACCTTTCTAATTATGTCGCATGCATGCATGAGATTTAATAGTAATTATAGGTCTAGAACAAACATTTCCTATAAACATAATCTTCCTTTCTATAATAGAGGCTAAAACACATTAAAAAACACTATTAACACTTGCTTGAAAAATTGAATGCAAAAAGACAAGGATAAATGACCTTTTTTATCATCTATTATGGAAAAGATGAACACATTCTTTGATGAAATTATCCATATCGTGCATGGGTGTGTTGTGCACTTCCATGGCCATCAAAATAAAATGGTGTCATTGATGAAATCTTCTATATTTGTGGATTTTAATAATGGTGTTAAGTTTTGTAGTTACACTTACTAGTCAATTAATGACATTCGTAGCCACCGTTTCTTGTGTCGAGTTAATAACCACCACATCGACAACAAAAACTTAGTCCTCACGAATTCTTGAGGTCCTCATGTAGAAATTGGATCATAATGAAACTCCTAACGTAAGGGCATACCACCACTCTCTCCACATAGTGTGCATGTTTTCTTGAGCAAGGGCATACATGATGTTTTTGATGGTGTCATGTGTGATTATATGTTGACCTTTGAATCGACAACGTGTTACATGTGTGCCATATATTAAACCATGTCCACACTCACACGTGAGAAGACTAGATGTCTCAAGATGGAAATGCAATGTTAAGGTGAAAGTAGAATGTGCAAGGAATGAATGGAAATATGCCTAACAATCAACCATAGCCCCACTTCCTTGCTTAAACAAGAGCGAATGTGAGCTCCAAATGTTAAGGAAATGAAGTCATCCTCCAAAATAAATTAAAAAGATGTGTCATGATGGATGTCCATTAAAAATACTTGCAAACTTAGGGTGTTGGTAACTACCAAACTTTTAAAAGAAAGGTGCATCTCTTTAGCTACGAGAAGAAGGCTATTTCAAGCTACACAAAGGCATAATTGAAAGAGATGTGGCTCCCCCTCAACTTGAGAAACATATTTTTCCAAAATGGGTCTATCGAAAATATGAAACATGGAACACACATACATAACCATTATAATCCTATTTTTTAGAAAAGTAGATGGGGCACAATCGTCCATAGATAAAAGGCTTATACCACTAAAAGAAATTATTAATCGGACATGGAGCCTCGTAAGGGGCTTTAAATAGACTCTCATGATTTTAAACCCATAATGTCTTCACATACCTTCACAATTTTCTTGTCAAAATTCACCAAAAAATATATGAAGGAAGAAGAAGAAGGTATTGTCCAAGTGAGATAAAAAGTTTGACAAATAACAGATGAGGACAAAATGTCCAATGCAACCTATGCATTTCCACTAAAAAATAAAATAAAAATTTGACTAGTTTTTGTGACTAAATTTTAGTTGAAAACAACATTTGTAAATGAAATCTCCTTAATTGCCATGGATAAGTCACATGTGATATTAATCACAAACAACAAAGGGTATTGGATGAAAGAAAAATTCAACAAATACAAATTCATCCTTTGATTCCATTATATACATATTGTCACATGGGATTAAAATACAATTATTTTGGTCACAATTGAAAGCAAATGATGTGTTACCACATGTCATTTGTATCCATTTGTGTCAACATTGACCCCAAGGGTTGCAAATTGACCTTTCAAGTTAATGGGTATTTTTTTTTGCCTTGAGCCCAAGTCAAGGCCCTAAAATGGTAAATTAAAAAAATTGGTTTTTTAGCCTTGACTACTAATGTAAAGCCCTTGGTGCTGATTTTAATGATTACACCAATAGGAATGTTTGATTTGAGTTCAATGTTGGCCAGATTCCTAATGTAAAGTTAAAGTGGGCCTAAGTGTGTGATTCACCCAAGGTTTAAATGAAGTAAGGAATTTTTTAAAAAAATTATTGCAATTTTTGAAAGGAGAATTTCAAAACAAACTTTGGACCTTTTGCTGTGAGTGTCATTATGCCACATAAAATTGAAGAATATGGATTGGGGGTGACATTGTTTCAAATGTGATGTTACATTAAAAAAATAAAAATTATGATTTTGGATTGCCTATAACAAGTTCAAATTTCTCTTTCATTTTTGTTAATTTAATATGTTTTGATCATCGCATTAGTGTGTGAAAGGTTAAAGTTTTGTCAACACATTGCATGAAATGCATTTTGTTACAAATGCCCATCACATTGAAAAGCAAAATGGAAACTAAATCATCACAAAAAGGAAGAAGAAGGAAACACATGAGCCAACAATGTTATTGCCCTTGCATAAAACATTGAATGACATGACAAAATGACAATCCATCTTTGATCCTGAAACAAAGCACCAATACCGGAGCCTAAGGTCAGTTTCCACATTGACAAAACGATATAACTTTTTCTCAAAAAATGAATTTGTTTAAAAATTTAAAAATTATATATTTTTCAATCATGTACTATAATATTGTCATATGAGTAGTGAAATTATTCAAAGTATAGCCTATGAGAATTATGATGATTTTCAACATGTCAATTTTGTATTTTCAAAAAAAAATCATTTCATTATTTTCAGGATTATTTAATGACAAAACTACCATTAGCGTAAGGTATGTAAATTTATTTCCAAAGACAAAATCTAATGAGCTACAGAACAAGAGCAATACTACACATTCTTTTGAAGAGACAATATCTAAGTCATGTTGTTGCATTGTGTTCCCTATGTTCCCTTGGAAGCTTTGTGGGATTTGTGGGATTTGTTTTCATTACTGGGTCACAATAAAAAGCTCTTGTGAAGCTACAAAAGGAATTTGAAATCACAACTACACCTGTCCCAACTGGAACAATAGCTTGCTAATGGAAAGCTGCTCTTAAGGTCTGTTTCCATTAAGCTGATGTGATCATCATCACACAAAATATGTTGTGATCCCCACAATCTAATAGAGATCGAGTAAATTGGTGCCTTGTTTCTTGTTACCTGGATAGGCCTTTTGGGTAGGAGAACTCTTATTGGGTTGAAAATGTGTACATAATCAATTTTAGGAACCTTTGGAACATTTCATATGTAAGGAATTTTTTAGAGAGAATTTTAAGAAAACGCATGTTTCAATTTTTAAAAAATGATAGATGCCACTTTATGATTATTTAAAGTTTGCTCTCACAACTCTTGCATTTGATCATGCATTTGGTCAATGCTAGTTAGTTAATAGGGCTTTGTGGTAACTCTAAACATGAATAGCCAAAACAAAAACATAATAGAAAGATGTTCGTAGTACTCTTTCACTTTTCTCACTTAAATGGAAACCAAACAATTGCCTGTACTCCTTCAAGTTTTAGCTTTTGACTCGTGTGTGTGCGTGGTCATGACATATATACATTCCCTTGGAAGCTTTGGAAGCTTTGTGGGATTCTTTGATGAACACTAATTTATGTATGCCATCCATCAAAAAAAAGAGAAAACGAGGAGATGATAAAAAAAAGAAGGTTGAAGGTCAAATCACTCCAGACTTCATAAAAGGTTGGCCGATGTTTGCATATTCCATTCAAGATTCTAAAACACTTTTGATAAGTATGAATAAAAATTGTTTAATTTTCTCCATAGCCAACAAACCTCACCTACCCACCCTAAACCCATGTCCTCCTCCACAAATGCATGAACAAAAGGAGCAATCACAACAAGCCCAACAACTGATTTTTTTTTAAAATTAATTTTTAAATTTTTTTAAAAAAAATTAAATTAAATTTTAATTTTTTTAAAAAAATTAAAATTTATTATTATTATTTTTTCCCCTCCCATGACACTTAAAAGTTTGCATTCCACCCAATTTAGTTTTTAAAATGTTCACTTCAACTTCTCAAATAGTCAACACATGAAGCCCCGTCAAATTAATTTTGTGCAGTTTATTATTATGCCTTTATTTATTTTTTCGGTCAAGTAATTAAGTCTACCCAAGAGCTCACAAATTGTTGCTTTCAAGACCTACTTTCTTTTCTTTTTTTCATGTCTTTGAATTGGTTGGTTGTTCTTCATCAATTGACTAGACTCGTGACTTTTGAATTTAAGAGTGACCATTCGGTCTCTATGGTTTGGTCGTAAACTTATGGTAGTTGATCGAATCTAAAGTCATAAGTCAAGGAAGGAAAGTTTGGACTTTAGACTCTCCGCAAACCAAACATTCCTCCCTCACTCTTCCCTTCTCCTCTTCCTCCTCCTTTATTTATTTATTTATTTATTTATTTATTTATATATTTTGGGTGCCCTTTTCTTTTTCCCTTTTCTTTTTGGAAAGGGGAAAAAAAGAAAGCAAAAAACCCCCACCCCAACTTTGATGTCTTTTCCCTAGTAAATTAGAAAAAAAAAATTGATATATTTGTTAAAAATTTGGGTTTGTTAGGAGGGCTTTTGCGAAACTTCGGGTCGCCTTCTGTTTCACAGCCCTTAGCTTCTCCGCCCCTCTGACGGCTGCTCATTACTTCGAGCGAGCGAACGAGGTTGCGCTCGAGCTCGTCCTTGTTGCGTTGCGGAGTTTTCGATGCGCTTTGGTTTTGGTCGGAACTCGCGAGGGTCTGTTTTTGCAGCGCTTTGGTCCGGCGAAGAGGAAGGACAGCGGGGTCGCGATGGCGGCGAGAACGATGATCCATGTGGCTGCTGCCAATGATCTGCGGAGCGTGGACGTCGCGCGAGGCAAAGAGATGGCGGCAGTGGGAAGCTATTCGCAAGTTTGTAGAGTGGCAGCTTGCAATGGATTGCATCTCGAGGAGCAAAGCGGGCGAGGACGACTAGTGGCAACGAAGCCGGTTCTGATACGGCGGAGAGGAGTTGCTTGTGGCGTTCGCGCTTCGGTGGTCCCAGTGTCCAATGGCGCTCCGACCACCGCAAAGACAGGTAAGGAGCAGGAGGAATGATTTGGTGAGTCCTTTAAGTTTCTAGAGAAGGATTGGAGAATCATTTGTTGTTGTTGTTGTTTTTTTCGTTTTTTCTGGTTGGTTCTTGTGAAATTTGACGACAACATTCACCGTGAGGATGAATTTTCGATTGCCTCTTTGGCTCGATCTGATCGCACGAGTCAGCAGTCTTACGATTCTCCAGTAGAGAAGATCACGTTTGCATCAATACGGCACTTTCTTCCCTGAAGCTCTGTTGTTATTTCCCCCCTTTTGCTGCAACCCAAGTCAGCTCCATATCTTAAAAGCTGAACTCTCTCTCTCTCTCTCTCTCTCGGTAACGAACAATATCGTTATTCTTCATCTTGGCATTTGCTGTAGCAAAACCTTTTCAAAAGCCTTTTTTTGATGCTGAATCTGTGTCTCTAGAAGTGCAACGCACTGGGAGTAGATTAAACCTTGTGCTTTTGTGGAATGGCTGTTCAGCTCTACCCTTGCCAACAAGTATAGAATCTCATTGACATTTTACAGCAGTTGCATGAAGCACCTGGAAAACTTTGCATAAAAAATTCTTGTCGACAAACAAAGCATTTAGTTCTACTTTCAGTAATGCTCACTACCACATTGGTTGTAACAAGCACTTAAATCTGTTGCTTTCTAGAGACACATAACAACCTGATGAGCATGACCAAATGTAGGAATATGTTTGCAGAGGCATTCAAGTGGTAGTAAAATGTCAACAATGATTATTCCCATTCTTCATGCTCAGCTGCAATGTTAGTCTGTTGTTATTCTTGATCTGCTGTCAAAGTACTTTTGGAACTTCTGCACTTTTCTATGTCAAGCTGCATGACCTTGTTGTTGAGCAGCAGGATGTGTGTGTTTGGTATACAGCTCAAGCAGCACTGATATTGATCCGGCATGGAGAATCTCTCTGGAATTCAAAGAACCTCTTCACGGGTTGTGTGGATGTACCCCTGTCAGAGCAGGGGGTGAATGAGGCTATTGAAGCTGGAAAGCGAATCAGTCATATTCCTGTGGACATGATTTTCACCTCTGCTCTTATTCGGGCTCAGATGACAGCAATGCTAGCAATGACACAGCACCGTAGACAAAAGGTGCAATACCTGCCTTTTGTCTGCTACATATCTCCTCCTCTTTTATTCATCCTTTGGTTGTGCTGCTTGTTTTGGATTTTCACTCACTCTGCCACACTTGGGATGTTCTCTGTTTGCATCCATATATTTTTATGCCTTGAATCTCATATTCATGGATTGTATGGAATTGGGATATTTGCTTTAGAATTCTTGTCCCCCAAGAATAGAAGATGCTGCTGGATCTGAGCAACCTGAATAGTTGTTTGAGCTGAATGTTCAAAAAATGTGAAGCAAACTCAGACTATTTTCTCACAGGTGCCAGTGATTCTGCACAATGAAAGTGAAAGGGCGAAGGCTTGGAGCAGAATTTTCAGTACTGATACTGAGGAGCAAGTCATTCCTGTGGTAACAGCTTGGGAGCTAAATGAGCGCATGTAAGTCCAGAAATCTGAGTTTCTCCAGCTGTAAATAATTGCAAGAAGATTGTGTGTGTTTACATCAGCTGGCACCAGTACCTTTACATGAGTAAGCATCATGATTATATGTGTCTGTTTTCAAAATCCAGGTATGGTGAACTGCAAGGTCTGAACAAAAAAGAAACAGCAGATAAATTTGGGAAGGACAAAGTACATGAGTGGCGCCGTAGCTATGATATTCCTCCTCCCAATGGCGAGAGTTTGGAAATGTGTGCAGAGCGTGCAGTTGCTTATTTCAAAGACAAGGTACTACTCATGGTATTTATTATTGTTTATCTTCTGGCTGGATATGGATGTTGCCGATACTGTTGTTTTCGATATAAAGCTGGATTTGTTTCTGAGCAGGTGGTACCAGAGATCGAAGCTGGAAGGAATGTTATGATAGCAGCTCATGGCAACTCCTTACGCTCCATCATCATGTACCTGGACAAACTTACCTCGCAAGAGGTAGCTTCAATTTCTAGCTCTTGCACACTTTGCAAAGTTTTTCTGGTACTCTGCTGCTATGGTAGTTGCTAATGTATATGAGCATGGATTGCTAATTTAAAATTGTGTGGTTGACAATGATAGGTCATTGAGCTTGAGCTCTCAACAGGCATCCCTATGCTTTATACCTTTAAGGGAAATCGCTTTCTCCGTCGTGGAAGCCCAGTTGGACCGACTGTAGCTGGTGTCTATGCCTTGACTGAGGTCAGTATTATACTTGTGGAATTTGAAGACTGAACACAAGACACAATGAGTGGATCCACCTTTTTGTGCACTTGTATCAACTGCTGAAAGATTATCTACTACATTGAACAATCAGAAGTATAACCTTGAGTAAAAATATTCTCAAATGCTATTATTCCTTGAAGAAGAGGACATATGGAAAGGCTGTTTGCATAGATTGGTTTATGATGCCACCATGTGTTACTTGGAACTGAACTTATACATTGTTATCAACAATTGTTGCCTTTGTCTGGTATCATTTTGTCACTAGGTTGTGGCTTGTGTGGGTACTCGCACCTTTTGATAGGGCCAAGCATGGGTCTCAGACATGTATCTCATGAAATCACTGGGGGTGGCAATTTGCAGGATCTTGCTCGTTATCGTGATCAATTGGACAGTAGAGCTTGGTCGTGAGATGCAGAATGAGTGCTCTCTTATTTGACCAATCAGTCCAGGAGTATGTTTCTCTTTGAGGGGATGAGAGGGAACAGATTTATCAGGATCATGTAAACTACTATTCTTACCTTTGAATGGGCCTCAGTGAAGGGACCCCAAGGCATGAACACTATTTGTTCCTCAATTGTACGAGAGTGCTAGAGACATGGTTGACTCTGTAGCCAAGACAAATGCATCTTTTGCCTGTTTGTAGGATCCATCTAGAAAGACAGCATGTCAAGGAAAATGCCAGAAGTTTAAATAGGGTTAAATCTGTCGATGGATTGAAGCAGTGACAAATGCTATAAGTTTGGGGGTAGTTAAGTATGTCAAGGGATTGATGCAATTTAATAAAGGTTCAGAAGCCATGATGCTTGTAGTCACAGATTCAGTATGCCCAACAACTGTTTTTTGAGAATGTGGGAAATAGTGTTTGGTTTTCACCCATTCTTCTTATTCACCAAGAGGGCAAAGCTTTACAACTCTCCAGCTTCTTCAGTAACTATTAACAACAGTGCAAAATTGAGCTGCATCAGATTGTGGAACTCAGTAACAAATTGTGGAAGCATTTTCTGTTCAGTGACAGCATGTGCACAAAGGGAGAGAACTTCCTCAAAGGGGGAACATCCTGCCTTGGGATGGTAGGTGCCGTATGACTCCAGTCACCAACGAATTCTGAAGTAGCTTGATGTTGGGTGTTCAGTGGCATCATGTCTTCTTTGGATGTGGAGATATCTTGTAATTTTTTAAAAAAAGGAAGTAAAAACCTTTGAAACTGTCACAACAGCTTCTAGTTTGGAAAATCACAACAGAAATTTCTTCCCCTTTCCTGCATTGTCTTTGCATGAACCAGATACCTTGAGTGACTTGAGTCCTGGAGCCAAAACTCTTGTACTGTTTGTTCTGTTTGTTAATGTTGTCAACTGGGAAAAGACAAGATGGTTCTGCAAGGATTAGGGAAGCCCACTGACATTGATTTCCTCAATTTATGGTTTGTAGTTCGTACCCAAGTATGCAACTTATCTACTTTGTGTCATCAAGTTTCTTTGAGAATGACAAAGTCTCCACACACACTGTTGTGAAAACCACTCTTAGAGACAAGAAGAAAGCAGATTGAGGAAGTACAGGTGAACTGACTAATTGGAAATGATGTGGTTTGCCACAGCAAGCCCTGAACACAAATTTTAAATCTGCAGGTTATAAGTGAATAAATACCCTTACATTTACACTTAGAGAAAAAACTCTGGAGCACTTTGAAAAGGATGTCACAGGGACCAGAGTGGCTATGAAAACCTTTGGTTTAGGGTTTATGAACAACAAACTAAAAAAACCTCAAGGAGCTCTTCTACAAGAAATAGATCCCACTAGTCCAGACTGGATGGGTGGTCTTTTCTTGGGATCACAACTAGACTCTTTCTTTTGGGGACTAAAAGAAGCTTTAAAAGCTTCAGTTTCATGTCTCAGAAAATTCTAGGCTATCAAGTTTGAAAGTTTCAATTTCAAAGCTTCAGAAATTTCTAGGTTTACCAAGTTTGAAGCTTGAGTTTGAAGTTTCAGAAAAATTCTAGGTGATCAAGATTGAAGCTTCAGTTTCTAAAGCCTACTTCAATTTCAAAGTTTCAGATAATTCTAGGTTTGTCAAGTTTTGAGAGAAGATGACTGATAAGTTTTGGACAGCTCAAAAGAGGGAAGAAATTATTGGACATCACCACCACATCCTGCCCCCTTTTTTTCCCCACCCATGACACCCAATGACTTTAAAAACATGGAGAAGTTTGCAATATCAAACTTCTCCATTAACACACAATTTTCTAATCCAAAAGTTCCATGCCATCACCACCACTGCCAACAACAACAAGATCATAACCATGGTTGTTGCAACCTTCGAACAAATTTGCAATTTTTCTTGAGCTTCTTCATCTCAAGGATCTGATGATTCAGTACCCTTGATGATGCTGTTGTTGTTGTTGTCGTCAGAGCTTAGAAGCTGCATCCCTCTTGTTGTAGCTGTTGTCGTTGTCAGAGGTGATCCACAGTTCCATCCCTCTTGTTTTCAGAGCTTAGAAGTTGCATCCCTCCTCTTGTTGTTGTTGTCAGAGCTTAAAAGTTGCATAGCTTTTGTTGTTGTTGTTGTTGTTGTCAGAGGTTAGATGCTGCATCCCTCTTGTTGTTGCTGTGATCATGGGCAGTGAGAAGTTGCATCCCTAAGCCTGCTCCCCTGACTTTGAACACAGGCTCTTCAACGAGATGGCAGTCAGTGATATAAGGCACAAGCTGAGAGACAGCTTTTCCATGCACTTGCAAGTCGTGAGGACACGAGAATTTCTTTGTATTGGGAAGCTGGTAACATGTTTCCATTGACTGAGCTCTCACACAAGCACTGAAAGTGTGAGGTCTGATGTCTGTGAACCAAGGTCTCAAACCTCCATAGCCTTGTGCTAAAGCTCCGAAAGTGGACTGGGGTGTGAGAAGCAAGTGATCCGACAAGCTCAAGCAAAGGATCTCCGTGAGTGCTTGTCTGTCCACCTCCAGTCCAAACAACTGCTGATTCTCATGTGAGAGTTGCACAACTCCAATGGCATCTCCTGTTTCTAGAGCACTTCTCAAGTACAAGTTCTTTAGCTTTTCGTTGAGCGACTGGTACAGTGATGCGATGAACACTGTGGTGACATTCAAAGATTGGGTTTCTGAGGTTTTGTTAGAACGGAACTGCAAGAGATGGTGCCGGTGGGCATTGTGATTTCTCTTTTCTGATGGGTCAGGCAGAAGCTTGTGCTCCACAAGGCATCTTTGTATGTTGTTTTCTGTGACTTGGTGGAGAAGCTCGAAGTCGGAGAGACCATGGAAGTACCTGACTTGAATACCGACTCTGGTTTCAGCGTGACGGAAGTAGGCGTCGTGCACTTGTCGCACTCTCCCCCACACCGCGTCAGAAGGGAGCATGACGGATCTCAAGACATGAGGAAGCACGTATCTGTCCGGGAAGAGCTCCTCCATGACAGCTCTGAAACTGGGAATTGCGAAAAGCTTGGGGACGAAATAGAGAGATTCTCGGAAGTAGACCCATGTTACTCCCCTACTGTAATGCGCTTGCTCCGTGTCGCAGAAGAACCGTGGGTGCGGTTGCCCATCCCAGACTTCCGACACACGGCTGGCGTAGATTTTCTTCACTGCAGGATTCTTCCCAGACGCAGCAGCTCTAGACTTGTTCATCTGCAACTCGCCGCCAGCTGAAGAATCATGTCCGGTAGAGGAATCTCTGTTGAAGAATTTCATGTTCCAGCTGCTGCTGCGGAGCTCTGCGGCAGCGTGGTCGTCGCTGAAGCAACTATCGACATTTTGGTGGAATTTCGACACAGTACCCCACAGCTTAGGATTCTCTCTGGCTTGCGTGAAGTTGCGAAGCTCGGGATCGATCACCCAAGAGGAGCCTTCAAAGGGCTCGCACATAACTCCAGGAATCGCAGTCGCAAACGGAACGAGCATCACCCGTTGCGTCAGAAGCGCGTACAAGAAGATGGAGACAATGGAAAGAAGCTTGTTGCCAATCCCAGTGCCTCGCTCCGTATCCGCGACTACGAAATCGCATCCTTCGATGGTCTTCTTCTTCAAGAAAAACTCCGTGACATTCCCCATCCTTCTCACACAAGTGCGGTGAAGAATCTCGTACTCTTTCAACACCAATTTCCATTTGGGATTCTCGTCCACGTCCGGCGTCACCTTCCGCAGCATGTACAAGGCGCGCATCTGGTCTCGACTTTGGCACGGATTTTTCCGATGCCATTCTCGTCGCTTCGATGCAGAGAAGAAAGTCTCAGTAGTCGAACCTGCTGCTGCTGCTGCTGCTGCTTGCCGACTCTTGGCCCTCATGGCTTTGATCAAGCTTTCAACACTAGTCACAGGAGGAGATTCATGCTTCTGCAACGGACAGACCTTGACGACGCTCGCTTCAGAGTACCAAGACTCTTCATGCGACCGTCTACGAAACGTCGATGCCGTCATGGAGTGCAGAATCGTCAGCACGCAGATGGTCCCTACAAGCATAACAACCCAAAACTTGTACCTGACGTTCTTCGACACGATTCCAGCAGCAGCAGCAGCTGGAAGAAACCTGTTCGGTGCAGCGAAATGCAAACGTGAACCCATTTTGGAACTCGACATCGGCGGATTACGCTACATCCCTCAGAAGCCGCTCGCTCGCTCGCTCGAGGGATACAAGAGCAAGCAAGCTCAAGAGCAGGACCAGCACCATGGCCGATCTACACCAGGAAAAACATTATTTTCCAAATCAATCAAGTGCAAAGAAGAAATTAGATTAGAAATTGGAGGTGGGACTGCAGCTAGGAAGCATGCGGTGCCTCGAGATTCCAGGGGAGGGAGCTCGAGCTCGGAGCTTCGCGACGACACAAAAGTCCATCCGCGAGCGTGCGTGCTTGACTGTCAGGTAGCTGGAGTGGAGCTGAAGACCAACCAGGTAGCTGATGGTCCCAGTCCCAGTGCCAGCCCAGCAGGCGGCAGTCAACAGACGGTGCAATTTTCGCAATGTGGCAAAGAAATATACTTAGTGCAAATTGTACAAATCCTTTTTTGGGGGAAAAGAAGAGCAAAAGTCGCCATATTTTGAGGGGAAAAAGATCACATGTCACCATATCTAGACAAGGAGTTCCCATTCATCGCCAGAACTAAGCAGGATTCTAAACAAACTCTACTCTACTGTCTCACCTATAGCCAAATTTGGCTCATTCCTCATGTGGATGATTGCCAGTCCACCTCCTTGACACAATTGAAAAAACAAATAAAGTACCTGGCTGGAATCTGTATCTGGCTGGAATCTGTTAAAGAAATCTGACAAAGTCCCCCCACATGACTTGTGCAATGACTTCTGGAATTATTTTCTCTAAGATTTTTTGAGGTGTCTGTCTCTCCCAGTTTTCATCCCCACAGCCTTCTTGTGTTCGTCTTCACCAGGCTGCGTTCCATACTAGAGACCACACTCATGGGGAGCACATTATACCTCTTCGTGAGTTGCTGGAGGGCAAGGTCAGTTGCATTCCTCACTATAAAGGTCCATCGGAAAGTTGTAAATTAGCACACATCGGACCATGGTGAGCCCGCACATTACATTGGTACCTTCAAGAATGAGAGGCCTCTGGTACCCTCACCTTCTTGAGTAAGAAGGGGATGAATACATATTAAGAATGAGCTGCACACAGTTGAAGGAAGGAGGAGATGCCAATCTCAATCAATAGAAAGTTTAATTTTATTGTGAAGTGAGAAATCACAAGTACAACACAACCATCATCTTGACAAATACAAGAGAGTTCCAACATGGGACTCTTTTCTTTGGTTTCTTCCTCACTGTAATATACCAAACAATATTTATAACAGTCTTCTCCTCCCCATGGCAGAGCTCCCCAACCCAACCCCATCTTTTCCTCCAAGTCAGTCAGGTTTTGGATCATTGGATCAAGAGTTTAGGGGTGAGTACAAAACCCCTCAACACCTCATTGGCATTTCAGCAGTTTTCATCCATCCTGCTACAAAGTACTCTGTTGCCCTTTGATTTGTAATTAGGAGTACTAATTCAAAGCTCCAAACATCACAAATGAGCACTTCAAAAACCTGATGAAATATAGGATGCTGCTGTCTGGACAGCTAAAACTACATTGAAATTATCATCATCACATAATCCCACATGTTGCGGCAACAGACTTTTCAGCACAGAAAACAACAAAAACCTGAGATGAGTTTACTTTCAATCCTCTCCTCTCAAGAGGCTGGAAAAAGATTGGAACCACACTTAGGATCGGACATTGGCCAAGCGTGCACGTAAAGCTTCCAATTCAGCATCATCATCACCTCCCTCTGCAACTGCTTCCTGGTGCAAAGCAGTATAATGATGAAAACAATCAGGTGAGGAAAACTGTAGTTGTTATCAGAAATAGCAAAGTTTTGTGAATGCAACAAACCCCCACAAGGCTGTAGGAAATATTTAGTCTGAAATTTTTCAAACCTCTTTCTGCTCCAAGTTGACCAAAAATTGCAAACCCAGGGTATCAGAAAATATGATCATTGGGAAACAAAAATGAAGATGTAATGTCCTTGCAGACATGTGGGGATTGGACATGTGGTGGCAGGAATGCTTGGCTTAAGTTGCATGAAAGTCTGGAATCCAGACAGAATAGCAGCCAGTTTGTATACAAGGGAGTTGAGGGTGCGATTTGATCCAATTTTACGACAATAGCTACATGACACACAGTTATGGGAACCTTCAAGCTGATGCACTCACACCATCTCAGTTCTTTTACTCCAAAGAATATAATGATCAGAGAAAGAGACAAAGAGTGTGTGTGTGTATGAGAGAGAGAGAGAGAGAGGGACGAACCTCTTTTTCAGGTACAGGCTCAGTTTGGGCATCAGCCTGCTTAGTGGCATGCTCTCTGCGGGCTGCAGCAGGAAGCTGAGCAGCTGTCTCACCAGCAAGCTGTGATAGCACCTTATCAACTTCTTCTTCAATTTCCTCTTCAATATCATCATTGTCTAGGGCAGAGTCCAACTCATCACTCATCACCTCCTCAATGACTCCTGCCTGTTACAAACTATCACCACTCATCAGCAGCCATATAGTTAATCAAGCTTCACTTATTGTGAACTGAGAGAGAGAGAGAGAGAACCAACTCTTCATTAACCAGGAAAACCCTACACCTGAAACTCCAAACTTCAGCTGTAAACCTAAGCCCAAGATTAAACCATGAACACAAAGAGACACACACATAAAAATGAAGAGTTGGACCTTTAGCATCTCCTTTGAAAACTCTTGCATGGTCACTGCCATTTCTGGAGTCTTCATGAGGCCATTGACTAACTTCATCACATCTGCACTTTTCTGCAAGTGGCCCACTGCTCTGGCCGTTGCTGCCACAACATTCCAAAAACTTTCATGAGCAAGACCCAGAATCTGAACATAGAACCCTAAACCCACCTGCTCTTGCCAATGCAGGGTAAGTGTACGTGAAAATAGTTGACAATCTACCCTCAATCCAGTCTCTTCAAATGGATTTAGTTCTGCAGCTTCACCTTAATAAAACAATTCAGGAGAACCCAAGTGCTTTAAGTCTATGCAGGGAACCCACAGGTGAAAAAGGACCATCATTGTCTCCTACTATTCCATCTTGCCTTGGGCACGGTGATTAGTAGCAACATGGTGTTGATTAGGAAGACAAAGAATGGCACCTGATGTTTTGAGCTAGGTTAAGGTCACAGATTTACTATTTCATCTACTGAGAATCTGAAGGTGACAAGGTGGGAGAAATTACCAACACTTTCCCCTAAATGCATAGAAATAGAGTTGAGTTGTGCTCGATTTGCATATAGGCGGTCTACCACTCTGCGTGAACTCACAAGCTCCCTTGCCAGTGACTGCAGCCCAGAAATGAAAAAACCATAGTCAGTTACATTGTCACTCCTAACTTGAGCCCTAACCCCACAGACTAGAACCTGGACTGAAAAAATCTACACCAACAACTCTAAAGCTCTGAAGTTACAACTCTCATCAGAGCCCTAATCACACCTTTGTGATTTTCCCTGAACCTAAAAGCCTCAGTCCCAACACTTTGCCCTGAATAGGTGAGCAAAGTTAACACCTTAAGGTGGATGCTACATCTATAATCCTTGATCCTGTAATGTGAAAGAAAACCCCAGTCATAGATCATTCGAAGAAGCATTCCTGTATTTCAGAGATCTAGTACTTTGGAGAGGAAAAGGTATGCCAAAAATCAGATTTCCAGGAGATTCTTTTTTCTTCGAGCAGCATGCCAATGCATATAATATAAGCTGGAGGTTTCAATCCCAAGCAAGCTAGGATTCTCCAGATATATCTCCAAAATACTTCACCCAATGTTGAAACTCCTGTTTGTAGACCCCCCACAAATCATGCACCCCCAACCGAACGTGGGAAGATAAAACCATCTTTTGATTTACACCACTAACTAGCGTCCCAAATGTTCAGCTCACTTGGAATATGTTGAACAACTTCTCACATTATACAATCACCTTGGCTGATTGCATGTCATTGCGCTTGGCAGCTTCCTTAATGGACTTCTGCACATTCTTCTCTTCCCGTTGAATATCTGCTCATGCCAAAAACCAACAATTCAGCCATTGCACTGACAGATATCAGGGGTACATAGCAGAATTTCTGCAAGTCTCACAAATCATGCAAAAATGGTCATTACACACATCCTGTTCAACACCTCACAAGTGAATTCAAACTCCACAAACTGATAATGTGCAAACCAAAGAAGCAAATCTTCTGCAAACAATTATTTGAGGTCAAACATGATAAAATGCATTCCAATCATGACTTGAGGGCATGCATATATTTGAGGCAGCAGCACCTCCAGAAGATTGAATATTATCCGATGCCTCAGAAATAGTGAAGATAAGTTCAAATCCATGCACTTAAAACAGACTTCCAGACCACAAACATCATCAGCAACAAATCGTATATTTAAAAACTTGAGAGAAAGCCTTTTTGTGTTTCTGTCATCTTTGGAGAAGGAAGAGTGTCTTGTGAAGTAGAGCGGTGATGAAGAAATTCTGGATACAATATAATACTTCTGGATTGAAGCCAAAAACCTAACAGCCAAAAAACAAGTATGAAAACTGGAGGAGGGGCGTAACAGAAATCCCCAACCCCATGTAGAAATGACAATCCCCATCATGTTGTGGATGTTGAGCTTTTTGTGCCAGTCGATTGTACAACAAGAAAAATCATCTCAGGATCTTTGCACGGTAGCCTAAAGAAGGCAGGAAAGCAGGTAGGGAGGTGGGGGGTGGGGTGATGAGCAAAGAGACGAACCATACCTCGGACCTGACGCTCTACGTTTCGAGCTTCTTGTCTCAGCTTCCGCTGCCACTCCCGGAGCTGCTCCTGGGGAGTTGGTTTGGGCTTGAAAACACCCAGCACCTTCTCCATAATACTCGGTTCAATTCTTCACTCAACAGCAAAGAACTCTCTCTCTCTCTCTCTCGGCAGATTCCGCAGGTCCACTGACCACTGCTGCGGATCTGAAAGCTTGAAGAACGGAAAGAGACAAATTAGGTTTCCAAAGAGCGGTGAAGCATTCAGACAAGAAACCGAGTACCGGAAAACCCTAATTTCCCAGAAGAAGTTCTGCCAAAACAAACAAGCAACTGAAAACCTCAAACCCCACAACCCACAAAAGCTTCTTTTTTTTTGTTATTATTTCCCTTGTCGATCCAAAACTACTTCAAAACGACTCCGACTGACGATCGACCTGCTCCCAGTCACAAGAAGACTAGAGTGATGGAATCCGATGTATGTGCAAACATTATGCTCCACCACACGAGCAACAAGGACTTGAATTAGAGAGAATCGGCGATGTGGGTATGCATGTCGTCGGTAATGGTTCGGGTTGGAGCAGCGTCGGAGTTGTTGTTCGTTGTTCTTGGGCATCCTCCTTTAAGGACTTTTGGACTTTGGAGCGTTTTTCTTTTGTTTTTTAATGGTTTTTTTGGGGAGACTTTTGTGGGGGTCCCCCATCCACATTCCAGTCCTTTGGGAACTCACTCTTTGTTGGTTAGTGAGTGCACACTCCTTCCCTTGTTTCGCACATCCGTAAATCCACAACCTGTTGTTGTTGCTGTTTGTTTTTCCACAAAATCTATCTCATTTTGAGAATCCACAAATCCTTTCGTTGCTTGTTCTTCCACAATCTTCTCTTGCTTGTTCTTGCAAAAACAAAATTCTTGCTTGGTTGTTCTTACACAAATCTTCTTTTTGTTTGTTCTTCCGCAAAATCTATCTCATTTGAGAAATCCACAAACCTTTTTTGTTGTTTGTTCTTACACAATCTTCTTCTTGTTTGTTCTTCCACAAATCTTCTTCTTGTTTGTTCTTTCACAAAATCTATCTCATTTTTAGGAATCCACAAATCCTTCTTCTTCCACCATTGTTTTCCTGTTTGTTCTTTCACAAAATCTATCACATTTTTAGGAATCCACAAATCCTTCTTCTTCCACCATTGTTTTCTTGTTTGTTCTTTCGCAAAATCTATCTCATTTTTAGGAATCCACAAATCCTTCTTCTTCCACCATTGTTTTCTTGTTGGTTCTTTCGCAAAATCTATCACATTTTAGGAATCCACAAATCCTTCTTCTTCCACCATTGTTTTCTTGTTTGTTTTTCCACTTCTAGCAAATTTGGGATCTATGTCACGTTGTTGCAAACAATTGTCACATCCTCTTCCATCAAATCCACAAATTTGTGTCATTTTGCAAATCCACATGTATCACATTTTCTTCCAACATGCCTACAACTTTAGTTTTATTTTGCAATTCCGAGAATTGATGACTAAGTTTTTTATTACCAACAAATTGTTGTGACCAAATTGCAACATTTACAAATCAAACTTGTTTTGACAAACAAACAAACACACGCTCGCCATGTCACACTCATTTGCCAATGTGGGTAATTCACAAGTATAAACCCAAGCCTTTGACAAAATAATAAACCCCATTGAAGGAAAGATAATGCAAGGACATATACAATTGTTGCAATCATATATTCTCAATAATTTCAACATGTAATAGGTTTTTAATAGCAAAAACATGTAAAAATGTTTTTTTACTATTGTGATCCTCTTTAAAAGGACACCAAAATGATTTGTGGTTGAAAATAGAGCGTATTTATTCTTATTAACTAGTCGTCTTTCAAATAAACCTTTTCTTTATAACTCGTTTCTTTTTCAAATTTCTATGTAATGGTAAAATGTCATGCATAACTTTTTTTTAAATATCCATTTAAATATCCTTGTTTTTGAAATAAATTATCCATGCTTTTTACATATAAGCTATTGAATTAACTTGTACATGACCTAAGTATATTAATGAAACATGTAATGGAATGCAATGCATGCAAACTAATGTTATCCATAAATGAATCATTGTGGACACAAAAACAACCAACCTATTGCATTTTGGTGATAAGGTTTTCAATTTTTCACCTATTCATGTAATGGTTTTGATACATTCTATAAGGTAGTTTATATTTTTGAAAATAATATCAAGTATTTATTAAAGTACGTTAGCTTTTTGTTGAGGTTTATTTGTTGGAACCCAATTTAGTTTGAACAAGGTTTCAAGTTTTTTTTTGTTTGGGGGATTTAACCACAAAACATGTATTTTGGAGTTTCATCTTTCATAATTGACCTCCGTTCGTTGCACACTACCAATGACGATTAATTGTTTTATTTTTTCTTGATGTTTTCATAAGGTTTTTAATAATTCATCATTATTTATGTCAATGTCGAATTTAAATTAAATTAATATACATTTTCATGGGCATGAAAAGACACATGTTAATTTATTTTTTCGTATCCATGTTGGTGGATAGGGGAAAAGAGTGAAATAGTTATATAATGAAGGTAGTTATTAGAAAAAGTGGGAGATAGTTATTAAAAAAGTTAATAGGAAAAGAAAGTAGTTATTAAAAAAGAAATGAAATAGTTAGGCTTGAAAATGAGGTAGTTATTCTAAAATTGTCTTGGGAATGATCCATGGATGACCATACAAAGGATTCCAAAAAATCTCCCATGTACCAATTTTGATTATTCATCACTAGAATTAAAATAATATTCATTTACAAACCATAGGAATCCAAGTTCAATGAACAAAAACAAAATGCAAAACAAAGTTTTGGCATCAAACTAACAATCTTTTGTTATTTGTGTGCATATTTATGTGTGTGCGACTTTGTTAGTTTAGATAGTGTTAAATGTTGTTATAATAGTGCATAACAAAAATACTATGCTTGTGAAATTTTTGTATTTACCTAGTGACACACCCAAGGTTCATTTCATGATATCGATGGTAATTGTCCAAGGTGACAACAACAAAAAATAAATAAAAAATCATGGGGATGTACTATAATTCCATGCTTTAGGACAAGAAAGGTGTGTTGGAGCTTTGAGATGAAATTAATATGAAATGATAAGCTTATTTGTTCATGAATGATTCATGGTCACTTCACTTGCACAAATTAGACAATTTAAGTGGATGATGCAAATGAAACCAAATTGGGTCACAAATTTGCTTTGGACTCACATTACCCAAACTTGGGAAGAAGTACCACCATTCTCCCTATAATATACTTTGTGATTGATTATGGGAACTATATCAAAATGGTTAAAAGTCATGGGAATGTCAAAATGGATTCCCAAAACTAAAACACATTGTGACCTAAGTGTATGGTATGTCATAACTTTTTGAAAATAAGTTATGTTAAACATGTCACCGTACTAGATCATGTATTTTTCATCATGATTTTTCCAACAATCTATCATACATTCCAATTTGAGGTCATTTGACTTATGTTTCCTAGGTTTTAATGGTTAGGAATCAAATTGTCAATTGGATTCCTCACCATTGTTTTCATTATAATTTGTGTTTCAAATCTCCAAATGAAAAATGTGAGCCCACTTTCAATATTTATCTTTCAAGACCTTTTCAACAATTAAAATAAACCTAATTGACAGCATTTGATATTTGAAACCTTATTTCAAAAATTCAAAACACCCACAAGTTTCCAACTTTCAAAATGAGAATCCATTTGGGACTCACTTCCTTACACTTTTCCCACACTTGTGGGAATGTGTTTGAATTAAAAACTTTCCCAACCTACTTTCCTTTTCATGCCTTAGGTTTGGTTGCAAGCTAAAGGTTAATGTTATGACACCTAAAAATTTGTTATATCCCATTATAGACCTACTAACAAACTAACCTTTAATTCTTATGACCTATTTATACATGCTTGTCAACCTTCCTATCTTTTGGAACAAGGAAGATATTAAATTCCACACAATTTTGTTATTACAAAATGTTGCAAATATTCACCACTTCAACAAAAAATCATTTTTTTCTAGCATAAAAAAAGGTTAAAAAAAAATATCAAATAAGACAAGACAACGATGATTAGTAAATGAACTATATAAAACATGAAACATGGTTCAAAACACAAATAATGGAAAATTGTAAGGTGAACAAAAACACCACCTAGTGTAAATGGAAAGAGTTTCAAATGTATATAATACATTGGAAAGATGGTAAGTTATTCAAATAATAGATTATGATCCCTGACACAACTTCCACCTCTTCCAAAACTATCACAAAAATGGTGATTGCAATACAAAAAACGACGAGCTCAATAAAATGACTTTGGCTCAACATTTTCACTCAATATGTTGTAGCTTGTAAAATCCGTGCTACATAATCTAATAGATGTTCTTGATTTACAAAATATATTGATTAATCCAAATGGTTTGTTATTAATAGTTTTAAAAATTAGACTCTATTTTGGGTAAAGAAGTCTAAAATTGACAATTAATTTATAATGGTTCACTTGCAATTACCTTGGTTCCAATTTTTTCCCCAAAAATATTTATTTTCAAAAGATCCAATTCCAAAACTAGATTTAGTTCCAATTGCAAAAAATTCAAAACTAGACCAAATTCCACTTTGATTCTTACTAACCAAAACTAAAATTGATGGTTCTAATAAGTTAAATTAAATAACCACCCAACAACAATTTTAACCTTTTATAGCTAGTCCTAGTTTCATGTTTATGGGTGGGGCTTAGAAAACAATAATCAAATAATATTGAATATAAAAATATTGTTGCAAGGTTTATTGTTAAATTTTTAGTGTAAATGGAGCTACTTTCAATATTTTCTTAAGACTTTGAAACTAGGATATGGGTGTTGGATTAATAGGTACCAAAAATTGACTTGCAACCAAAAATATCCCAAAAATATATATTTTTGGTTACATGTTAATTTATTTATTTTTTGAAATTTCCAATTTTTTTGACAAATATCTTCTTGCCGCGTTGAAAATATGGAAAATGGCAAAAGGAAATGTCAAATTATAATTTCCCACAGGTACAATTTCAAAAAATACATAAGGACAAAAGGAGTTGTATTTTGATTAACCACTTGAGATCATTTATAATTATTGAAAACTTGTGCATTTCATTTAATAAGTGTTAATTTAATGGTTGTGTGATGAGCCATATGTTTCATTTTTAATCTAAAGGTTAGTTAAATAAAAGTTTATTTTGAATGGACAAGTTTTTTTTAAATTAACCTTTATACATCACTTATGATTATCCTTATGTCGCCTATGACCTTTATTAACATGGCCTAAACCAAGGTTTTTCTTTCAATTTTGTGATGTCATTAAAAAATCATTCATAAGATGATTTAACTAAATTTGGTGAATTTGGGTAATTTTTCCATGAAAAATCCTTCAAACATAGGTCAAATTTTAGTAAAAATTTGTTTTTAAAAATAGCCTAAACATGAATTTTTTAAAAATAAAATTTTTAATTCTAAAAGATCATTCATTTAATTTTCAATCATAAATTTTGTGACCTTAATCTTGAGTTTGTAACCAAGGTTAAGGTGAAGCCAAAAAAAATGAATCAAGAATAAGCTAAAAAAAAATGGAGGTTTAAACACATTAACGAAATGAAAAAAAAACATTCATGGGACTCTTAGAATGAATTCCCACTTTAGAAGTTGGAAGTTTCGAAATATCCCAAAATTTTAAGGCAAATGTGCAAGGGGTGAACCTTGTCCAAATTGACAATTATTTATATCATTCAAAAACACTCAAAGCTTAAATATGGAAAACGCATTCACATATTCCATTTGGAATTATGAATAAAGAAGCTATGGCCAAAAGAAAGGTCAAGAGTCAAATTATCAATTTGACTTTTAACCATTAAAAAACAAATAAAAATCAAATGACCTCCAATAATAACATTCAATACAACATTGGAAATATTTCATTCAATATTACAACTATAGTTGGAAGCTCTTCAATTGGATTTCATATGAAGAAATTATGAAATTCTAAAATCCTAGGGGGAAAAAAATCATTTCAATGTAGTCCTTATAAAAATATCCAATTATAGGGAGAATGGGGGTGGCCTCCTCCCAAGTTCAAGTTGTGTGAATGTCATAACTCCAAGCCATATCTATGGCCCAAAATATATTATAAGGAGAATGGTGGTAGCCTCTTGTTAGGTTTGAACCATGTCAATGTACTAATTCCAAGCCAAGTTTGTGAGCCAAAATTATTTCCATTTGCATTAATCATTTACATTGTTTAGCTTGTGTAGGTGATTTGTGCGTGAGGTGTTTGTAATCATCATATTGTCCTTGTCCCATCTCACAATTTCCACGTGCCCTTTTTTTGCCTCCCAAGTGCACAAAACTAGGGGAGTGCACCTTGGGTTGCATTTGTTACAACTTTGAAAATCAATAAATTATTATCTTTGAAACCATTTGACAAGCATTGGGGCATGCTAATAAATGAAAAATGATTATTATTAAACACCTTGTTGTTGAACTAAACTAGACAATACAATGCATTAGAATTTGACATTTTGCATGATATAATCCAAGATGATATCATCAAAATGTAATGTGTCCTAATTGTTTTAAGGGAATAGTTGATCTCATTGGGATTCTAAAACATGTTTAATGTTAAGATAAGTGAACATCCAAGCTAATAATGTTATAAAGATATGGAAACCCGTCGTCACCTAAAAGAAGTAGGAGGAATAAAGACATCCTCTTTGGTACTATTCTCAAGGATGTTATTATATCTCTATTTATTACATAGAAAATAGAAGTGTAAACCTAATCATACCTTTTGTTGTGACACAACTAATCTTATTGCATGTGTTTAAAACACAAATTGGATAAACATGCTCTAAGTTTACTCTCATAAGCTATCATGGCCTATCATAATTGTTTCACAATAGAACAAACCCTTGCATATTCACTTTTGATTTCATATGATAATGTTCCCTTACTACATTCCACCAAAGTAGATTTCACTTCACATTCATTCCCAAATGCTAGAAAATAAAAGCTAAAGCAACCTCAAGCAAACAAAACTTGAAGTTATGAAACAATTTTAGGCCAATTTTCAAATTCCCTAGAGATTCTCATCATTTCCAAGTGTGCTTGTATTATGCAACATCTAAGCAACATCATGTGTCCAACCTAATCCTTCATACAAGAAAAAAGAATTATAAAGAACTTAATTTAGACCTAAACATAAGGTTATGCCATGAACATGCATCTCATCAACATCATACACTAGAAAAACCAAAATGCTTCTAAAAGATAGGAAAAGATGTGCTTGGTTTCCCAAAAAACATGCCTCTACAATAATCTACTTTTCCTTAAATCTTCCTCACCACATCTTAATTCTCATTTGATAAACAACACACACCCAAAGGCAGAATACCTACCTCATGAAGTGTACACCAACAAATCCATAAAGTAGCACCAACAATCTATTTGTTGCAAATTCATTATTGAATAACAACACGACAAAAGAAATCACTTGCAACAAACAATGAACATAATTTAATACAAAAAAAACAACAATGTGGATAAGCTTGATCAAGCCCCATTGCTTCACATGATCATCAACTAAGAATTTTTTCGGCATTTTTTACATGTCATCATCCTATGTGACCTTTCATCCATTAGGTTAAACCTTCATCTCCAATCCACTTAGCAAATTCT
>Ga0209208_10002041_pt1 | contig 28824 bp, 28 predicted proteins | sample S1TSphfallax_3_FD_187694 | JGI IMG/M metagenome (GOLD analysis project Ga0209208, IMG submission 187694) | Host-associated microbial communities from peat moss isolated from Minnesota, USA - S1T2_Fd - Sphagnum fallax MG (SPAdes) (version 2) | ecosystem: Host-associated > Plants > Peat moss >...
CAATGCGAGGTGTTTTGGGTCCTGCTGTCGAGCTCTGAACATTCGGGAGTCCCGGAGGACTCCAAATCCCCAACTTTTCCAAGTGTTGGGCTTCACCCCCACACTTGGCCAAGTTAGGGTTGCGACATGCTTTGTCTTTTTTATGAACATACCCATCTGCCATTTCAATGAACCAACAACTTGATCTCCTCCATTGTCTAGGCCCTGAGTTTTTAATTTTCTCCCCCCATGGTGTTTATGTTTTTGCACTAGAAGGATGTCTAAACTAAATGTTTGTTTTTTGTAATAGAGCCAAAGTTTTTGTATAGAAGCAGGGTCATTCAACCCCCTAATATTTTTGGGAAATTATTTATAGCTCCATCATCACCTAACAAAAGGAAGGTTTTGTTCGTTTCCTTTGGTTCTTAGTTGTCTTAGCTTTCACATTTTCCCCCTTACTAGATATGGTGCATGCCTCCTCAGACCTATTTCATTATCCTTGCCATTTCTTTGTGCATCTAATTTAGCTTGGTGGAGAGAGGATTTAGTCATACACTCATGGATCACTTCCTTTAACACATGCTCTTGTGTGGATAAAGACTTTGTCAAAACCCATGTTTTTTGTTTTTTATCTTTCATCACCACATTTCTAGCATTTGTGTCTACTGCCTTCAACAATTGCCTTTCATCCACATTCACTATTAAAAATTCAATTGGATCTTGAATTTTCATGGCTTCTTCACCACCTTGACCCGATCCCAAGTTGTCAATTTTCACATTACATGGATGGTTTGTGATTGTATTTTGCAATTCAATGTCACATGCTATGGATCCTTTTAGGTTGTCGACACCATTATAATGACTATTCACGGTCACATGGAGACCACCATCCATAAGAGTTTCCTCACTAACCACTTGCACATCATGATTTCCCCAATGTTATTCCCCAAGTTATTTGGAATGTCCAATGTAAAAATAATGGATCCTTAAGTTGGTTCCTGAAAGTCCCATTTGATAGATGGTTCATGATCTACAATTCTCTTGGTTTTGGAAGTTTTGCTTGGGGACCAGATCATCTCCCTTTCATCCAACAACAACTTTCCTTCAAGTTGTTGACCTTCTTCAATAGCAACGACTCAACCCTCTCCACTTCCCCTAGAATCCATCTTGACCACCTTCCCAGCTGCATACTCTTTCTCATCTCCACAAACCATAATAACATGATTTTGAGCACTCTTTTTTTGTGCTTTCCTTCTAGACATGGTGTCATCACTTTGGTGTAGTGCAGTTGAGGTAGTTGGCATGTTGTTCACTAGGACCCAAATAGGCATGGGCCTATCTTTCCTTGGTTTATTTTTGTACTGCTAGTGACCATGACAAAATTGTTAAGGTACTTCCCATTTTCTTTTTCTTCCTCCTAAGTAAGTGAAAACTATTTCTTTGACAAACCGATCTTGGGATCTTTGAGCGTAGGATGGTCAACCCCATCTTTGTGAGTGTTTCCACCTTCCATTCTTGCTCTTTCCCCTTGAGTGGAATTTTTAAAAAAATCCTCATGAATAAGGTTTCTTGCAAGCCTCCCCCACCTTCATGGACTTCTCCTTCAAACTAGCCAAGTTCATACAATCCTTCACTTGATGAGATGATTCTAAACAAAATTTACACTTAATGGGTAAGAAATCATAATCAATTAACATTGTCATTGTTTCACCCTAGCTTCATTTTCCACCACCACCGATGTCTCCCATCGATCTTTAGCCTCTAATGCAACACAAAATTGTTGTTCAACTACTTGAATGGTTGCTTTATCAAACCTTAACACAATGCCCAACACAACCACGATTTTTCCACCTATGTTCTGAAATTCCGCTAAGAGCTTCTTTAAGGTGATCTAAGTTGGGATTCTCATACCATTGAAACTTGGAACCCACTCTTGAAAAATAGCCATTCCCTAACATGTTTTGAGAGGTGTTAGCATTAACAACTTCTTCACCATGATAGATCCATCCGATTTTAGCATGAAAGACCCTTTGTTGAAAGAACAATTGAACAACACCTTACCCACCACTTTTTTATTAAGGAAAACAAGCCAAGCTTTGAATGCATTAGGGGAAGGTTTCTCTCCAATAAAACTTGCAATGAATGTGTGGTCATGCAAATATGCCATTTTTGATTTGACAACATCTTAGTTAACTTGTACAACATGCTTGCTATCCTTTAAAAGGAAGCCAATGTAATTACAAGCGTAACCTTGTGGCAAGATCTTTCTAGGTGAAGCCCTTGTGGTGTTGAGTGTGAGTTTTTCAACTTGCTGAACCAAAATGTCACACATTCGTTTTTCAATTGAATCCCCCATCACAGTAGACATTGGCACATCATTGAGGCCATCCTTGGATTGACGCACACAATCAGCAAAGGATATACCTCCCACCAAAACTTGGGCCATTTGTTATCCAACCTTCTTAGCATGCCATTCTTTGGCGCCAAAGCACAACCTCATTGCTTCATGTTGCCAAACAACTGCATCCTTGCAAAAGCCACCCCTTCTTCTGTGCACCACTACTGTCACAACCCTAAATCAAACACAAAGTAAATTTATAGTAGACACAACCAAAGTAGAACTAAAGGACACTAAAGCAATGCCTATCAAGCAAGATTGCACTAAACTAAAACTTAGAGACAACGGTTAGCTCCTATGCCACGCTTTGAAAATTGGAAATAGGTGCATGACCCCCTCTTTCCATTGCTTCCCCCCATCATATTGGCTGTTCTTTCAGGGGACACAAAATAATTGCACTACTTCAAAGTCACCATATTTTGTGGGAAAAGAAGTCACATGTCCCCACAAGTATTTTTTAAAATGAGTTCCTATCATATGTTCAGAAATAAGGTTCTTTACTTTCTAGTCTCTAGCCAAATTTTGACTGATTCCTCTTGTAGAGATCACCGGTCCATGCACTTTGACATTTATTATATATAAAAAACCTTGCATGTTGTTGGTTATCAACATTCTATCAAGTTATTTTTATTTAAAATATTTCTGTTTCATGTATTTCATATTTCTGAAATTATAAGATATTTGAGTTAAGGATAAATATTTGTGCATATGTTTATGCATGCAATATTAGGAAATATAACATGTGCATGGAGGATGTTCACATCTGAATTAAGAAGAGGCCTGAGAGCTCTAGAGTGGATTATAAAATTTGTAGCAACTTGTGTGATCTTAAGTATAGGAGAAGGGCATGAGTACCGGCCGTTTTCCTAGACAAAGCAGAGCTGGGATTTTTTCACTTTTTAGAAATAGGCAGCTGGTACCTTCCGCTGATCAGGAGATCCCAGTACACCCTGGCTGGTACGTTCCACCGCAGAAGATCCCCCTTGCTGAAAACAGGTATCTTCAGGCAGTTAAGGGAGCTGAAAATACAAAGGAAAAATCCAGGCAGTGCTTACTTTTTGGGTGGAGAGCTCCTTGTAAATCTGCAATTTACTCATCTCTAATTCATTCATTAATCCAGTGTTAAGTTTCAACACAGCTATGTTGAGATTTGAAGAATTCCAAAGGTAGGTATCTTTTAGAAATCTGGTAACAGTAATTTTCTGATTCCAAGCATCATCGTCGTCGATGCGGAACAGTTCTCTCGTGTGTCTGTCGCTTGCTCTCTCGCAGAAGAGACGAGACAGAAGACTGAGAGCTCCTCTTGCTGCCCCCAGCATAGTAATCAATCTCTTCTAACGCTTGTTGTTGCAGATCCAGGATTGGAGGAAGCTGGAGAGAGAGATTGATGATGATGATGATGATGATGATGAAGAAGAAGAAGAAGAAGAAGCCTTTGAAGATTTCAGAGCTGTTGCACCAATTGTTGTTGATCACTGATCTGTTTTGAATCCCCAAATCAGTTTTGTATGTGTGTATGTGTGAGAGAGAGACACACAGAGGCACAGAGAGACAAAAAGAGAGACACAGAGAGAGGATTCCCAGCCCATCTCACAGCAAGAAACTGGATGTAGCAGTGAGAGCAAGCTGTAGCTCAGTGGAGCAGCAGCAGTAGGTATCACTTGAAGCTTGCAGCTGGAAGCTCCAGTTTCTACTAGTACTACTACCATGCCAGAATCTGAGGAATTATTTCAATGCGTGGGGATTGGGAGCAGCTCCGGGACATCTGAAGTGATGGCCAAGGCTTCTGATGCGGAGGAATTTGAGACGAATGAAGAGACACCATCGCCGCCGCCGCAGCAGCAGCAGCAGCAGCAGCAGCAGCCGGACGAGAATGAATCCATCAAGGTTACACAGCCGGCAGGGATCTGGAAGCCTCCCATTGTCTATGGCCCCAAGAATGTGCTGCGATTTCCCTTGCGAGGAGGAGGAGTTCATCGATGGGTCCGGGAGGTCAAGAAGAATTTGTGTCCGGAAGATACATGGGTGCACCATCCTCTGGAGACTGTGGACGATCCGCTAGCATTCTCAACGCTACCTCCTCAGACTACTCCGATTCTGCAACGGAAGGGACCCCCTTTCCACTACCGCTTGCACAAAGCCATCGCCTCAGGAGATCGCAAAGTGAGTACCTATCCATCCACAATGTACTCTTCTTACTTTCTTTTGCAGTGTGATGTTGAGCATGCTGGAGGAGGAAGTCTTTCTTGTTCATTCAAGACACTCGGTGGTGGACTTGGGCACCCGATCCCTGTAATACTAAAGATTTTTATTTTTCTGCAACAGAATTTCTGCAGAATCGTAGACCCGGGAGGTCGCACAAGCAGGAAGAAAGGAGGAGGATGGAGTTGCAGAAAGTGGGTGGAGAGACCCATTCCCCGGAACCTCATCAACCACACTGAAGAAGAATGGGAGGTTGGTTTTAGGGTTTTCTCTTTCTTTCTGCGTCTTCCAATCTCGAGTTCAAGACCCACTCAGCTGCTGCAGCAGCTTGAGATCAACAAAGCAAAGCAAAAAAACTTATGGTCCTCGATTTCTACAACTGTGGTGGTTGGTGGTGGTGACTGGGGGATGCTCAGGGTGGGAATGACAGGAGTTCTTAGAGAAGCAAGCTGCTGAGGATGCCAAGGATGAGGTGCAGTTCCAAGAGATGTTGAGCAAAATGCTGGGTCGAGGACCAGGATCTGGAGAAGGAATTGATCAGGAAAGTCTGCACAAGGAGACTGATGAAATTCTGCTCAAAAACAAAAATCATCACCAAGATCGCAAAGCTGCTATGTTTAAGCTCTGGGAGAGACAAGTGTTCCATAACATCAATGATCAGATCATGAACAAGCTCAAAAACATCTCTCCTGATCAGATTGAGAGCAAACTCCGTATGTCTGGGCCCCCTCTCCTCAAGCTCATCCTCCTTAACTAAAACCTCAAGAAATCAACAAACAAATGAATTTCTGCTTTTTTCTTCTTCTTGCTCCTCCTTCAAGTTCCTTTCTTCAGACACTGAGCATTTCCTCAGTTGGGAGCTACTGAGCATTTGCTGAGCATTTCCTCAGTTGCTGGAGCTACTGAGCATTTCCTGAACATTTCCTCAATTGCTGAGAGCTACTGAGCATTTCTGGAGTTGCTGAGCTACTGAGCAGTTCTTCAGTTGCTGGTGGAGTTTTTTGCACTCTTGCACCATGACAGTAAATTGATGTTTTTTTGGTGTTTTTTATTTCCCTTCTTTCCTGCTGAGAGTTTGAAAGATACTCTGTGAATGAATGATTTTTATTTATTTTTGGGTGATACTATGACAGGGTATCAGCAGAATCGGTATGTGAAGGAGGTGAACAAGAGGCACGTGTTTCTGGACTTGATCAACAAGGAGTATGATCCTTTTGAGCTCAAATTAGCTGGTCATGTGCATTATCACTCCAACAACAACAAAGTTTGTGATCCTTTGAAACACGATTTTCACAAGGTTATTTACAAATGGTTTTTTTCTCATCATAGATCTAAACTCCCCATTGTCTTTTCTAGTATATTAGCATATTGTTACCACAATTGTTTACTGATGATCATCTTTGGTCACATTCTCATCACATTGCAAAACCTCACAAACCAAGTACTTTCATACACAGGGTGTGCAAATGAAGTTCTGCAAAGTTGAGTTTATGTGTGTGCTAATGAAGGAGCATTCAACACCCACCCATTCAGCACCAACAATGGTTTTTGCTTTGGTGGAAGATTTGGGGAAAATAATAATTTATGACCTTGCAGGACATGAGAGAGAGAGCAGTGTTGGCTATGAATCCTGTGTTCCAGAAGCTGCATAATAATAGTAAGGAGATTTTGGATCCTCAATTCTGGCCTTATGATAAATTCCGGAGTACGGTGCATGGTCATATCAATGCTGATGATGAGGATGCCACTTACAAGCCTCGAGAGATGATAGAAATGTAATTACAAAAAAATAAAAATCTCACACCCAAAATGTTCAAGAAAAGAAATTCTTATAAGTTTGAAAAATCATAAGAAAACTGCCTTCTGGAAATTTTTTAATATGCCAAAACTGGAACTTGGATTTCTGATACTGAAACTGGATTCTTTGAATAGCAAACTTAATAGTCATTTGGAGAGCTAAAGTGGGTATTGGTTGATGCTCACAGGAAATGGTACTCAAAACCTGTGTTTTGGAATGGGACATGGGGAGATGAATGCTACAATGAAGCATTTTTACCTGGTGGAAAAGGGGTAATCCCAAAACTACTCTTATATCTTGCTTTAGTTTTCTTCCCTTATTTTTTTTCCCTTCCTAGAAACAATGAATGTAATGCCTTGTGTTTTCTTCCATTTTTCTGTGACTTGCATACATAAATTCCAACCCAAGATTGATATTCTTTGAGAGCTTCCAGCAACTTGATTTAACACACACTCTTGGTTGCACTTCTCCTCCTGTGATTTTTCATAACTGCACATATTTGTCTCTTTCTCTTCTTCAAGATCTGCAACATGTGTGCAAATAACAAAAGAAGAAGTGCATCCTCTCTACTGAAATAAGCTCTGCAAAGTTCGAGCAAAGTTCTGGCAAAATACGTTTCTCTGTTTTTGTAGATGCCACCGAAGCCAGCTGATGGAAAAGAATTTGTTTGGAGTTGCTCAAAGAACATGGTGTGGGATAGTCCCATCAGAAGCCTTCGACAATTTGTTATCTCTGAAGAGGCTAACCCATTACTTTGATCTGTCCTCTACATCTACAAAACCATGGGTGCTATGTTTGTGTTTTATTTGCTCAGATACAATGTATAACATGTTTTCAACTAGAAGATGATTGTAAAGCTTTGGATCTTGTGGATCAAACTCTGCCTCCAACCCTAGTCTTGGTGGGTGTTGTTCCACATGTGGGAAGTTGCAAACTCCAAGTGTTTCCCAGAAGCCTGTGCTGAACCTCTCGTTTTTGTACCATTTCTCTGCATGTTAATATAAAGGCCATTTAGTAATGAACACTAGATAACAGAGACTGACGAAGAAGAAGGCAGAAAAGTGTGCTTTTAGTGGCAAAAGCGGAAGTACTCAACACATGGAGATCAATTTTCATTGGCTTTATATAAAAAGCCATTTAGTAATGAACGCTAAATCACAGAGACCGACAAAGAAGAAGGCAAAAAAGTGTGCTTATAGTGGCAAGACGAAGTGCTCAAATCATTAAGACCATTTTTTTAATGTGTTAATATAAAAAGCCATTTAATAACGAACGCTAAATAACGGAGACCGACGAAGAAGAAGGCAGAAAAATGTGCTTTTAGTGGCAAAAGCAAAAATTATTTACGAAGTGCTCAAGTCATCAAGATCATTTCTCATTGTGTTTATATAAAAAACCATTTAGTAATAAACGCTAAATAACGAAGACCGCCGAGAAGAAGCCAGAAAAGTGTGCTTTTAGGGGCATAGTCGAATTGCTCAAGTAATTAATTAAAAGACTATTTTTTTCTTTTGTTTTGTGTTAATATAAAAAGCCATTTAGTAATGAACGCTAGATAACGAAGACGACGACGAAGAAGCCAGAAAAGTATGCTTTTACTGGCGAAGCCCGAATGCTCTGTTTTGTCGCTTTGTTTTGGTCTGTGTTTTGTTTTCTGGCCCAGGGATTTCTCGTCTCTCGCGCATGTTTTCTTTACAGTTCTGAGAATTACGGAGCATGGCGGATGAAGAGGACCATGGTATTGTCGAGGAATGGAGAGGAGCTGTGTGTAATGGTGCAGAAACCGCGGCGGATTTGAGACGGCCGCTTGTAGAGGGAAGCGGTTTCAGGGAGCAGCACAGGGATGAGGGTACGGGAATCCTCGGTGTTCCTGCTGCTTCTTCTTCCCGGAGTATGACAAAGAAGGCGCGTCTGGCTTCCCTTGACGTTTTTCGGGGGCTCTCCATTGCTGTGAGTGTGGTTGAGGTTTGATCTTTTGTATTGCTGATGGAGGAGGCTTTTTGTTTTTACTTCCCTTCCCTTCCCTTCTCTACCTCCCTCTCTTCTCTCTGCAATTGCGTGAGGACTTGCCATGGAGCAAGAAATCAATGGAGAAAACCTGGACTTGCCATGCAGCAAGAAAATCTATGGAGAAAAATTCGAGCCTAGATCACTCTGTGTAAATTGCTATACGGCAGATGCACTGACGTTCCAAGCATTGGAGAATGGTCTCTCTCTAGTATTGGAAAGTATTCAAAGTTTTGTGCTGCTATACCTTCAAATCTGCAGAATTGTTACATCTGGTAGGACGATTTAGGAGCTTGCGCGATCCAGCTGTGGATTGTTGTACTCCCACATGTTTTCTGCATGAGAAAAATGGTAAGGGGAGTGATGAGATGTGTATGTGAAGCTGAGGTATTTGGAATGGTGGAGTGTGCAGATCATGATATTGGTTGATCAGGCAGGAGGCAAGTGGCCATCAATCAACCATTCACCATGGAATGGTGTGACACTTGCTGACTTTGTGATGCCTTTCTTTCTCTTCATTGTTGGAGTTGCCCTAGCTCTTACATACCAGGTGAAAATCTTATTTGTAATGCGATGCTCAACCTTCTTCAAATCTATCACAACTTCAAGCTCTAGTATCTTTCCAGCACACTGCTGCAACTTGCAAGAATGTTGTAGAATGATGTTGTGAGAGTGTACATCAAGAAGTTGGCCAGAGATAGGTCAGTCACTTGTTACCATGCAATTATGGTACAAGCGCAGAACAGTTGTTATCAACCAGCTTCTGAAATTTTATGTTGAGGCTGCACATGTTCGGGATGTGAATGGTTTTCCAGTATTATGGTTTTATTGCTTGTACTTCTAGTGTTACCTCTTATTCCAGACCTTCTTCACATGGTGTGCAGAGAATTGGTGATAAAAAGATGGCAACACAGAAGGCTGTTGGACGTGTGTTGAATCTCTGCATATTAGGAATAATTCTACAAGGTGTGTGTGCCTTCTCACTTCATTTGGATAGGACTTGGAAATCAAACATGAGGTATACTTTGTTGTTTGATTTGATCAGCATTAATGTATAACATCCTGTGCATCCTGTGCATTGCAGAGATGCAGTCTTAGGTGCAAAGGGGATCACATGCAAAATGTAATCTGGAAGTCCATGTACTGAAGCTAATATGATTAGTGAACATTCTCACAAATGTGTCCTGGTTTTCTTCTTTGGAGACAGCTGGTGAAGTTAAGAGCTATCCCATAGTAGTTAGCACATATGCATCAACATTACTGGCAGGAATAGTAGTTGAACTGCAAATCTGGATTTACAGGTGGTTACTTCCATGGTCTGAGCGATTTAACATATGGAGTGGATGTTCAACGTATCCGCTGGTGTGGGATTTTGCAGGTGAGTTTTGAGGCCTTTGTCCTTTTTGGTCATTTTGCTTATCGACGACTGCAGGTGAAGACTGATGCACTTTGCTGTGCTGGTTGAAGTGGATCAGTGGTTTGAAATGTCTTCGGGTATATTAATGGGTCCCCATGTGTGATTGCTGGTTGCCATGGCAGAGAATAGCATTTGCCTTCCTATTGGTGGCACTTTGTGAGATATGGGCACTAAGAGGTCCATGTCACAACATACCTGAGGGAACTTTGGAAATCTGCAAAGTCTACTATGTGCACTGGTTGGTCCTCTGCTCTTCATAGTTTTGTTTGCTGCATAGTCTGGTCTAGCTTTCCTTCGTTGCTGGAAAGTTTGTTTCTTTGAACAACTAGTTCAATCAAATGGACATGACCAAATGGAGTGCCAACATGTTCAATGAGGCAGTCTTCTTAGTCAGAGGCAGAATCAGCCCAGGTGCTCATTGTAGAGGGGCTTGACTTCTCAGGGTGGTGGCAGCAGCAATAGTTGTGACATATTTGGCACTGCTGTATGGAGTTAATGTGCCAGACTGGGAATTTCTGCCTCCATCACTGCCCTCAAACTCTACTCTCATTCAGGCCAGCAGTGCTCTCACAGTGAGTGTGGTTGGAAAATATCTGCTTATAAACACCTGCACTTGTGAAGGTAGCTTGGCAGGATGACCTTAGCCCTCATATGTAGTTCAGAGTGTCTATTCTGGGCACACTATTGCAACACATTGTAATTCTGAAGGAGAACATGGATTGACCAGAGATAGTCTTCAATCAGGTGTTTAGGGTTGTTTAGTCACATACACAGGATTTTCACTTTCCAAACTCTGTTGATAGTACAGATAGTAGCAATAAAACTGTGGGCACTAGTGGATCACACATTTCTGTTACCCATATCACCTGATTTTCCTCCAAGTGTAATGGATCCTCTAGGGGAAAGCCCAGTGCTTGATTCTATGTTGAAATGTCAATTCCCTGTAAGAAGGGTGACCAAATTCTCAACTCTTGTGTTGTTGTGGCTTCAATTGAACTTGTGCAGGTCAAATGTGGAGTGAGAGGAGATGTTGGACCAGCTTGTAATGTGGTCGGCTACTTGGACCGCAACTTGCTTGGCATTAACCATTTGTACCAACACCCTGTGTACCAGCGCACTCCTGTGTGTTATCTGTGCCTTCCCAATTCACTTCTTTCAATTAATTTTCCTGCCTCATGTTCCAGATCTTGACTAGATACTCCTGGCAAGCATGCAGTTGACATATCTAATATGCTTAAATCCCATTGGCATCTTTTAATTTTTGAACTTTTTGGGGGACAGGATTGCAGCATGAAGTCACCAGATTATGGGCCTCTTCCACCAGGTGCTCCAAACTGGTGTAGAGCACCTTTTGATCCTGAAGGCATCCTAAGGTGGGCTCTTGTTCAACAGTGACACTTCTAACAAATTTATCCGGTTAATAATTGTTGAATTGTAGATGTGAGTGTCCCCTCTTTCTCAACTCCTGTCCATTGCCCACATCAATTTGCATGCACCTTGTGTTAGCTTTTAGTGCAACCTTGTCTTGCAATATCCTTTGCTCACTTATCTGTGCTCCATCTGGTTCTGTCTGTTTTGCCTTAATGAATTCTCCCATGTTCTTGTCATCTCCTGGGTCTCTCTTTTCTTGTGCTTTTCTCTTTTCATGGATGTGTGATCTTGAAGGTCATGCCTTACCATGCTTTTATTTTTGTATGCAGCTCACTGTCTGCAGTCATCAGCTGTTTTATAGGCTTGCATTTCGGCCATGTTCTGGTTCACCACAAGGTTCTCTGTCCCTTTCTGACCTTAAACCTCAAATCTTTAGTATGGAGCAACAAAAGAGACATATGACAAGGTTAAAGAGTCGTTAGATCACAGACAACTTGATAAATATGTACATTGCCATAGCGATTAAGTAGCATTGTTATCTGGGTTCTGACCATCAAAGCAAAATTGAGAGCCACTGTCACTAGTAGATATCTGGCAATGACATGAACCGTTAGATTGTTAGCAATGAATGCAAAAAATGACTAAGGTCTTTGCCTCATGTTGTCCTCTTAGAAGCTCATTGAGTCCTTCTGCAAGGTACAATAGAAGACTGAAACAATGTCAATGTGGGGTTTTGAGTTGCAGGCAGTAATGTGTGGTTTGTGTTGTATGGTGTGTATAGGACCACTATTCCAGAGTTCGGCACTGGTTCTGGCCATCTCTTGGACTGATAACTGTGGGCCTGACTCTACACCTTTTTGGTGAGTGTCTTGTTTGTTCTACCCTTCTAACACACTCAATCCATCTACTGCTCAATTAAAAATTAACTGTGGATAGGGCCAGAAAGGTAAACAGTAGGCAGCAAATTTTCATCAATTGAGCAGACACATTCTCTCAACATTGTGCATGATTCTAAATTAGGGAATGTTTCATAGAAAAGTTGTTTAAGTCTCCATTTGCTTAGTAAGTTTCAATTCATTAGGCATCTGAGACTTCTGTTGTCTTGCTTGGGTATGAGACAGACTTGACTTAGTTCTGTGAGCCTCTGTCTGGCTACTTTGTGACAGTTCCCTACATATCAGTTCATACAAGCAGGTGCCATCAATGTGTTCTCTGCCTGCTGGCTGGCTGGTAGTGAACATTAATTTGGTCAGAAAATTATATGCTGTAATGGAGCTGTCATTGAGGTACATGACATGGTGCTCTAATTTCAGGAATGAGGTTCAACAAGCCACTCTATAGCTTCAGCTATGTGTGCTTCATGGGAGGTGCTGCAGGGCTAGTTCTAACTGGCTTCTATCTTCTGGTTCTCTCCCTGCCCTCATTGGTTTACCCTTGCAAATCTGAAAAGGCCCTTTTATTTTTATGTCCAGTGAAAGAAAATCAGAAACACATGTCAAACTCTGTGTTTTGAAACAACATGTCATTACTGTGACAACTTGAACTTGAGTTAGTATTTTGCATTTGTCAAGACCTAGAGTTGATTATCTTGGAACTTTCCCAAGGCATAACTTGCAAGCATATGAGAGCAGGGATAATAGGCTGATGACTTGCGATGGCTGTCTATATTTAGGATAGTGTCAAGGACCATTGGAGATTCATATTTGATGAAGTTTGACAATTAATTGCAGGTAGATGTACATGGGTGCAAACTACCCACAGTGCTTTTAGAGTGGATGGGCACAAATGCTCTTCTCATATTTACTCTAGTTGCGTCTGATGTCTTCCCAGCTGTTCTGCAAGGCTTCTATTGGGGATCTCCTGACAATAATCTGGTATCTCTCCACATTCCTAGACATTTCCTCCTATCACATGTCTCAAAGTCAGTTCTAAACAGCAAAGTAGAAGTTTTAAGCAACATATATTCAGTATCAACTGAATGTTATGGAAAGCAGCATAGTGGAGAGCTTTTTTTGCTTGTCTGGCTATCTGGCTAGTCTTTTTTGTAAAGACATGTTTTAGGATCATTCTGGTGAGAGTTGTTGCTTTTGTTCTTTAAATTTGGGTAAGAGATTTGGATCTAATCTGGTCCTGGCTAGGAGATTGCTGTTATGGCCAGTGGAGTTGAGCTGCACTACAAGCCTCCAAATTTTAATTCAGGACTGATGCACAGCTTAAACCATGGGTGAGGGATGGATCACCTAGATAGTGGAGTATAGGTCATGGCACTCCTTCCAGGGCATCAAATGACATCAGAGAGTCGATGTGCAATTGGGGTCCAGATGCAAACTCCATATCCTGAAGCAAGGTGGTTTTGCAACTGTCTTTTACAGGTTGCCATAACAGGAAAGGTGTTTGAGGACTTGCTTCCATCCCCAAAACAGGCTGAGCTAGCTTCTGTACTGTCTGAGATCTTCACTTGGAGCTTGGTTGCAGGAGTTTTGCACAGGATGGGGTTACATTGGAGACTTTAGGCTTTGAGAGTTAAAACTGTGCATCTTCAACAGTCAACACTCTTTATTGGTGATCACCTGAATACATTGGACAGGAGGAATACATTTGGGCACTCTCAGGTAAGGAAATGCTGTCCATTGTCACGATCCACTTTGAGATCCGTATTAAAATTTGATTCTGGGTGGTAGAATCTTTCTGAGAAGCACATTAGAGTAGTGCAACAGCTCTCTTATTTTTCTGCAGTCTTAACCTAACTTTCAGCTCCAAGAACCTTTGTAAACAGCCTCTGTGATTGAGTCCAGGAGAAATTTCAGACCATGTCCAAAGCTTTCATTTTCCTTGATGCTCAGTCCAACCACCAAATCCAAGTTGGAACACCACAAACTTGCTTGCATTTTAGTTTGTAGATATAGAACTTTCCTTCAGACATGGGTTTTTTTCTCATTTTCCTATCCATTGTTCTCCAAAGCTAAACATCTACAGTTGTAGTCACAGCTGGTGTTACTGAGGACCTCTTCCCCAGACCTCATGTACCACGTAGATTTGTAGCTTTGGGTTCTGTGCACCTTTGCAATGCTGTTCTATTTGGAGGTCACCCAATTCAAGATGATTTTCAGTTTAGGAAATTAGCATTTTAACTAACAATTTTATGCTGTTTCCAGAATTTCATTTTAAAAGAATGTTCCCCTGCCTTCAAAATTGGGGGTTTTATCTTTCTGCTTCACTAATTTGTCTCAAACTTTCAATTGAGATTTTCACACGAGGTGTGAAATTGTCGACCACTGTTATTATGCGATTGTGTTCATTGGGCATTTGAAGATTGACATGGATACTTGTTTAGAAAGCAGACCGAGCAACTGTGGCAGATGTCAATGTGAGGTGTTGCTGGAGTTACCAGTCTGCTGCACCAAATTGTTGGTAAATGTTTCAGTAAGTGAAATTATACAGCTGATGAAATGGGCATCTAATTTGGTGACAAGCAATTGTTGACACTTGTAAACAAAGAAATTGTCTAATAATTCATGGTAATGGCTTTTCGTTCTTGTTTTTAAGACTTTCAAGTGCCATTCACAAATGCATTATGTCAATCTGGAAATAAGGGTAAATATCCTTATGGATGATTGCCACTTGAGCAACATCACAAAATTGAAAAAAAAAAAAAAACAGATCCAAATCTTTGAAATCTATTTCATACTCAAACATAGGTTTCAAATCCCATGCAATGATGAATCTTGTTGTACTTGTGTTCATTTTTCATTAATGGGAAACATTAAAATAATAACTTGAAGAATTCATCTTGTTATAAAGAAATTTTATAATTTTATAATCAGCTTTGTTTTCACAATGAAATTGCTGCCTAGTTGATACTTTCAAATTTGAATCAAAATTTGAAATATTCGCTTATATTAGATGATACCGTGGAGTTCAATTTAATAATAATCATCATGCAAATGGCATTGTTTGAGAGTCGTCAATCACCTAATCCTAAACCTTTCAAAACAATTATGACTAAAAATACAAAAATGAACCTGCTCCCATTGCTCTCCCGTAATTTTTGGGCCTACACCCTTGGCCTATCGCCCTCAAGGCTACCACCCTCAAATTAGGGGAGGCCCTAGAAACCAAGCCTTCCCCTATACATTCCATCCCCACTCCATGCTCAATGTTTAGCCCTTGGTCATCAAGCATTTAAGATATATCACAACTACAATAAAATCGTGTCTATTTTTTTTATTTGACATTAAAATTGACATGACTCTCTATGTGGGCAGGTGTGATAAGATGGATGTATTTTCATGTTATTTACCTTTATTATTAATTTAATAAGGAGTTTTCCACGTAGGGTCCAATCAAGTGCTAGAAGCTAATTTTACAAGTTGCTTTAACCTGCAAGTAGCCAAATAATTTGGTTATTTGTTACATTGTGATTGCTATGGTGCTAGGTGATATACTAACATGGTTGATTATTATCTACGGTAAACCCTACCATGGTTTTGTGCTTGTAATCACTAGCTATTGATTATGGTGGGATATTATGTTCTAGGCCACAAAGTTGTTCATGCAACGAGGGGATTAATTTTTTGATGAAATTGGGTAAGTTGAAGGATGAGTGTTGGAGGTTATTAGTTTCTTTGTTGTTGTAACTCATGTCAAGTTACCTTTTATGACTAGTGTGTATAACTAGTCAATGAAAATAGGTACTACTAGTTCATAAGTTTTGTAGGATTTTATTTTAACTCACAAAAATCCAATAAAAGATCGATGGTCGGAACCATCATAGGGGAGACAAAATGAGAAGGCCAAAGAAAGGCCAAAAGACACACAACCCGTAGGAACCAAAAAAAAGGGAGAGAGTTAATCCCTCTTGTGGCAAGAAGCTATTTCACTAACAGCCCCTCTAATGTTGCCTGCATGCAAATTGTGAGATTTAATAGCAGTGAGAGGTCTAGAACAAGCATCACCCGCTAAAGCAATCTTCCTCTCTACAACAAAGGTTAAAGCACACTGAAAAGCAATATTAATATGTTGCTTGAAAAATTGAATGCAAAGAGATAAAGATAAATGATTTTTCAATCATCTATCGTGGAAAAGACAAGCACACTCCTTGATGAAACGATCCACATATCACACCTGGGTGTGTCGTGCACCTCCACGGCAATTGGAATAAAATGGTGCCTTTCATGAAGCCCTTTATACTTGTAGATTTTAGCAATGGCACTAAGTTCCGCAATTACACCTACTGGTTGACTAATGACACTTGAAGCCATCGTTTCCCATGTTGGGTCAATAATCACCACATCAACAATGAAAACCTAGTCCTTTCGGGTCATGTAAAGATCAGCTTGTAATGAAACTCCTAATGTAAGGGTGTACCACTGTTCTTTTCATACAATGTGCCCACTCTCTCAAGCAAAGGCATACATGACATTTCAGATGGTGTCATGTGTGGATATTCACTGACCTCTAAATAGGCAACGAGCTAAATGCATGCTAGATGCATCCAACCCGTGTCTACACTCACACGTGAAAAGACTAGATGCTAAAGGTTAAATCAAACTAAAATGAAAACGTAATGTTGAGGTGAAAGTAGAATGTGCGATGTGAAATGAATGGATAGATGGCCTAGCAACCAACCATAGCCCTACCCCCTTGCCCGAAAAAGATTGAATGCAGGTTTTGTTTGTTGAGGAAATGGAATCATCCTCTAATATAGACCTAAAAAATGTGTCGTGGTGGATGTCCATCAAAGATGCCTATAGACCTAAGGTGCCAATAACTGTCAAACTCTCAAAAGAAGGGTGCATCTCGCAAGTTGCAAGAAGAAGGCCATTTTGTGCCGCACGTTAACATGATTGAAGCATGTGGCCCCCCCTCAACTTGAAAAACATACTCCTTCAAAACAAATCTATCGAAAATATGAAACTTAAATCACAAATATAGAACTACCAAAGACTAATTCCCTAGAAAAGTAAATGGGCACAATCCTCCATAGAAATAAAGCTTATACCACCAAAAGATATCGGTAGTCGGGCCTTACACTTCGCTAAGGGGCCCTAAAAAAACTCCCACGATCCTAGACCTATAATGTCCCCATGAACCTACATAACTCTTTTGTCAAAACTTCCAAAAGAGACATGAATGAAGAAGAAAAAAGTATTGTTTGTGTGAGATAAGAAGGTCAACAAATTACACATAAGGACAAAATGCCCAAATCAACCTGAGCATCTCTTAGGAGAGAAAGATCATCGATATGTGCCACGTCCTAATATAAAACTTCATCTAAAAAATGTGTGGCAAAGTTTTGAGAACCCATTTGCACACCTAAAATGTGTAAACCATTTGTGACCAAAGTGCAACCCTAAGGAATCTCTATTTTATTTTGACAATACTTGGATTTAATGAAGAGCATCAGTGAAGGATTTTAGGTAAAGTAATTCCAAAACTAAGGAGTGAAACACATGTAAAGACCAATTTAGATGAGGAAACCCAGTTTTGGTTTTGACTTGTTTTTCTGTGTATTGGTTTCATCTTGATTTTTTATTTTGTCCCTAGTTTTATCTCTAAAATATGTACATATGAAATTGTATTGAAAAATTCATGATGACACTTTGATGGTAAATGTTGTGTCGATTTGGCCAAACCAAAACAAACATGACAAGAATGAATACTATCATTGATGAATGTCACCCACAAAGCAATGTTAAAACATCTCCATATCCCAATAATAGTTGTGATTCTTGTAATAACCAAGGTTGGGGTATTATAGCAAATGAAGGTATTGCTTGACCTTTGATCTTCACCCATAAACATGAAATTTTTAATGACAAATAATTAAATTTAGTATATGGGGGATTTTTTGGAATCCTTCATATGGTCATCCATGGACCATTCCAAAGGCAATTTTAGAAAATACCACCTCATTGTCAAGACTAACTATTTCATTTTTTTATTAAGAACTATTTCTTTTTTTTGTTAGCTTTCTTAATAACTATCTTTCACCTTTCTTAATAACTACTTCCATTTTATAACTACTTCAACTTTTTCCTTATCCACCAACATGTATGTTAAAAAAAAAAATTACATGTGTTTTTTCATGTCCATGAAATGTATAACTTAAATTAAATTTGACATGGACATAAATAATGATGAATTATTGAAAACCATATGAAAACGTAAGAAGAAGAAAAAATAGATGATCATCATTGGTAATGCAAAATAACGTGGAGCTCAAATATTGGACAATATAAAATAAAGGTACTTATAGGCAACCAATTTTGAGGATTATTCTACTACTTTTTTATGGCTAAAAAGAACCAACACCCACCAACACATCATGCAAGATGAATGATGCAATAGTGCAACAAAATGCAAAAAAACTCTTTCACTTTCCATGAGATGTATTTCCTAGAAATAGAAAGAATGAAAGAGTTTTTTTGCATTTTGTTGCACTTGTGCAATTTGTGCTTAGTGCTTTGAGAATTTTAAGAATACTTCCTTGTGTAGGGTTTTCATTTGGTCTCACATTTTGACTCTTGGAAGAATGTTCATCAAGTGTTGTTGCTTTAAACTATGAGTTGTTCATGCTTTGGGAATTTCATGGAACATCTCCTATTTTAATTATTGTCGATTTGAATTGGATTAATATGAGCCAACACCCACTTGTGCACCATCCATTTGCAACCTACTATGATTCAATTGAAGATGAATCACAACTAAAGTACCAAGGGTCGAACTTGGTAACCTATCTTATAAACTACACTATTTTACATCCTTCCAACACCAACACCACCACCACATATTGTAAGTGATTTTCTTCCCACTTTTACTTTTTTCCAATGGATTAATTTATGTTCATTCCTAGGAGTTGTGTGATTCAGCAAAATTGCTTTTATGATAAGTTCTAGTAGGTGGCCGGTTTTGGGATGATGATGATACATTGATGGAGATCATCATCATGGAGTACACCAACACGGGAGGAAATCAAGTGTATGAATCCCAACTAAGCAATTTCAAGTGCCTTTAGGTGGAACATGACTCAATGCTAACATGAAGTATGTCCATTTGTCATACATTCATAGGAATTTTAGTTATTATTTCCACACCATCCAATGTTAATTCAAAGTGTAGGGTTTTATTGATCTTCTCTTGTTTCACTTGCTAACTATGATGACTCTAGATGGAATGGATAGAATTGACAAGGACAACACCAAATATTTTGTAGTGCCTAATATTTGAACATGCAAGGACCTAAAAAGCCAAAATCCTCGTCAGCACATCAATTTTTTTGCAATTCTTCTTACATATCCCTATGTGGTGTTATTTTAATGGCATGTTAATCATGAAAAGTTGTGCTTATTGAATAATATGAATATTGAAAAAAATTAAATGAGTCATGAAATTTCCCTATATCAAGGTTTGGTTTGAACAAAAATTGTTTAACAACTTCATTCAAATATCACTACTTTCATAAAGGTCCCTTAGTTTTCATAATTAAATTTCTTTGATCTTCAAATTTTTATAGTAATAGGGACACATCTAAAAAACAATCAAATTTTCATATTTTTTCAATTTTTTGTTTATCAAATTTTAAGGTTTGTTCAAAGTTCAAGAATCCTGTATGACATATAAATATGATGCAATGTATATGTTTTTAAAAGAAAATTTGTAGCTTATAATATAAAAAACTAAACTTTAAAATATTAACATGTTTTGGTATGATTTAAAATTGTGATATTTTTCAAGACAAAACATAAAATTTGGCAAAACTTGTACACTTTTTAAAATTCATATTTATTCAAATTGATTTTAAAAAACATATGACATATTGGGGCAACTATAAATACAATAAATAGCAAGTTTCAAAATATTTCATTTGAAAATTTCTCTCTATGAATTTTGTTTTGGCAAAAGGACCCCAAAAAGGATAATGGTCCTAAATGCAAAGTAGACAAATTTGCTCATTAAATGTCATTTGGACCTAGGAAGCAAATTCCAACACTTACATTGTGAGAAAATCTAGTAAGACATTTATTTATTACTTTCATATGTGTTCACAATCTAATATTAACTAATTTTTCAATAAAAAAACTTCAATATGGAGGTAGATTTTATGTTTCAAACTCTTGTGTACTTAAAGATTCTTGTATAGATCTGTAAGGTTTCAATTGGAAGGCTTGTTATTTTTTGCATTGTCTCTAATTTGAAATTTGGGGCATAGTGATGTTGCAAGGGCATTGTCTTTAGTATGGAGGTAGATTCTGTGTTTCAAGCTTTCTTATGTGCTTAAATACTTGGGCAAATTTATATGGTTTCAATTGTATTTGATAAATAAACTTTCCTTTGAGACCCATTGCAAGCATGTGTAAATAACATATATGGTTGAATGAATATATGCAAGAGTAATTTTTTGATTAAGTTTGTCACATTTGTGCAAAGTTCCAAATAAACAATTAAAACCAAAAATCAATTTTGGAATCAAAGGTGCTTATAGGTTAAAAAACCGAAAAACTAGTAATTTGCAATTACAAAATAATGTAGGAAAACTCAAAACTAAAGGTTTCATTTTTTTGGGAAAATTAAAAAAACCAAAACTAAAGGTTCAAGCCCTTTCACTAATTTTTTTCCTAAATTGGAACCAAAGGTTACACCTAAAAACCATAACTAACCAACACTAATAATGACCTAGTTACATGTAGCTGATTTACCTATTTAAAGGATAGGAGATATAAAGTCATTCAAATATAACTAAATTATATGTCATCAAGTGAAAACACACTACAATGACCAAAAAATGTAGTCACAAATATTATTTTTCAAACTATGTGATTTTCAACTTTCGCCAAGCCAATATTAAAAGAATTTTTCATAAATTCTACTCAAAATAAAGCAGTTCAATAACCAAATAATACAAGTTTCAAAAGAAATTATTTTTTTTATTAATATTAAATGATTAAAACGTATATTTGTGAGAATTTATATGTTGTCACGATATACTACAAAGTGCAAATATATTTTTTAAATATTCAAATAATTGGAAAACTTGATGAAGTTTTAGTCATATTATATTGAATATGAATTGATTGTACCATTTCAATAATTGAAAAGTTTGATTTGTGTCATTTCTCAAAAAACATTTGGACAAATTTTTCATTCAAACGAACATAAATGCATTGAAAAAAAACATTTTGTTGAAAAATTACTTTCATTTGAAAGATGACAATAATTATGTTGGAGGCCTTTGTATCAAAATCCATTTTATATGTTTATCAAAATGCTAGATGAAATCAAATAAAAGTTGCCCTCAAAATATAACCAAATATACCCAAAAAAGAATACATTTTCTTGCCTAAAATGGCCCCCTCGTAGTATGCTTTCACCCCATAATGAATTTCCAATGGATGGTCTAGGATAAATAAATCAATAACTAAACATATAAGGGGCTAGAAAATAAGGGCATATTGGTTTTCATTTTTTTGGTCATGGGGTCTAAAGATAAATTCTTCCTCATCTTTGGGCATGTCGGCACACCTATAGTTGTTTAAATCAAATCATTTGGTGGAGAAATGACAAAAATATGCCTCCCCAAAGGAAAGGTGGGTCCATTAGCTATCAAACAAATTTAAACAAACACATGCCACATTGTTGACCAAACATGGTTCATCTTAGGAAAGAACAATGAAGATTTGAAAATTGCACACGATCTAACCTTTAATCAATTTAGAGGAATATGAAATTCATTCATTAGTTTGTGCAAAAATGTTCATCATACATCTAGGCCAAGATTGATATTCATAAAAAATGGACTATTATTCGTTAATTTTAAACTTTCAAGTGGTGTTACAAAATCCTAGGGTTCTAGGTTTGGTGTTCCCACCCTTGCACCAATGACAAAATCTTCCTATCTTGGTCTATGTGCTTTTGTTGTGCAAGTGTTGGTTATGTAGGTGGTCAATGGTGTTTGTGAGGAGTTTGTCACCTTCCACAAGATTGTCACCTTGTCATTTTTCTCTTTTCAATGCAAGTTCGTTATCATGTTCATTATCTTCCTTACAGAACTCAAGTCATTTTTTGAATTTCATTGCATTCTTTGATTTTTGGAGTTTGGAAGAGGCGAGTTTGTTTAGATGTTCGTTTTTTTCTTTGCAAGACCCAAGTCACATTTGGGTTGTCCCTTTGTTTAATGTAGCTCTAAAAGCCAATTCCCTTGAGTTCATCTTGATGGTTGTCACCTTGGTTTGTGATCCTCTGCCTTTTGCGTTATGGGTTGTTTATTAGGAATTCGTCCCTTTGTGTGTTTGCACAACTTCAAAACCTAAGTTCATCATCCCTTTGTCTTCATGATCTTTGTCCTCTTTTGCATTTGTTGTAGCTTTAGAATTCGGGTTTGTAGTCCCCTTGTGTTCATGATCTTCCTCCTTTTCTTACAACCCAAGGTTCTATTGGGTTTGTTTAATTGTGTTCATCCTCTTCCTTGCATTTGTTATCTTGATGTATTCATCTTGCTTGTCTTGAGTATTTTATTCCTTTAGATCAAAACAAGATAAAATATATAACAAAAGTAAAGGTTTTACTTAAACCATGTGTCATTTATATAACTACAATAAAATATCATCAAATTAGGTGAAAATATATGTCAAGCATTGTCCATTTGTTGTATTACATTTATAAAATTCCAATTAAAAAAAACTAAGAACAAATGAAGTTAAAAAGTAGATGAAAAGTACATTTCAAATTATGTTCTCTATACCCCTCTTTCCCCCCTTCCCCTTTCTATAGTTCGTTTGTAATTTGGAATGTTGTAATAAAGAGTTGGAACATGCCCCTTTGTTTGCATTTGAGTGCTTGCTTGAGCCATGGCCTCTTTTTAACTTTTTAATGTAAAACCTAGGTTCACACCTTTCTATAGTATAATGGAGGATGAGTTTGTAAATTTGTAGCAAAATTCTTGTAATAAGTATTATTATCTTAGACCAAGTTAAGTTGAAACTTGTTTTCACATGCTTTTCTATTAACTTTTGAATTATTTTTTCAGATGTGGTAAAAGAATTAGCAACATTTTTGGCCTTCTCCTCCTTTTCTTATCTCTTTTGTTCTTTAGTTTTTTTGATAATGTCTTTGTTTATAATTTTTGCTATAAGATATTTCACTACTAGAAATCTTGTCATTTCGAACCAATCACTGTGCAACTAGTTGTCGTTTGCAAGTAACATGCAACTAAGTGTGTACAACATGGACAAGTGTCATAAAAATAATGGCCTAAACTTATACATACTTAAATTACTATACTTAATATCTACATAGGCTATATATAATAATATTATGTACCTCTAATACTAAGGTAAACCCCATGCTAACTTAAGCTAGCCTAAACTAACCTATGTTAAAATAACCATGGCTACTCTAACCTAGGCTAAATAAACAAAAAGTTAAACTAACGATGGCTACTCTAACCTAGGCTAAATAAACAAAAAAGTTAAACTAACCATGGTTAAATTAAGTTAGGCTAAATAATTATGGTTAATTTAAATTAAGTTAAATTAAATCAAGTTAAATAAACCATGGTTAAATAAAATAAAATAAAATTAGACCATGGTTTAAATATGTTTGATTTTATTTTATTTTGGAATATTTTTTAGAAAATGTAAATTTGATTATATAATTATTCAAAATCTATTAATATGATAATATTAAATTTTATTATAAATAATCATAATTATTAATTTAAACTAATATTAAAATCATATTTTCATTAAATAATCATAATTATAAAAAATTATCTTATATTCATCTTTGAAGTGCAAAAGAAAAGGAGTAATGAAAAATTAACAAAAAGAAAAATAAGGAAAATAAGCTTTCCAAGTTACAAAATGTTTTGTTTTGTTTTTTTTCCTTTCTTTGGACCCCTCCTACTTTCAAACCTCATAAATTTCTTATTTCTTATTCATTTTAACCATTTAAAGTGCTATAGGAGTGCCACCTGAAGTTCTATGATTACCGTTGGAACTCTAATAGCCAAAAAAATTATAAAGGAACATTCTGGATGTTTAAGAACCGGCCTTTGTAGTGTTCAATAGTTTTTTTTTGGATTTTTTACCCCCTTTATTTTGGGGGCCATAACTTTCTCATTTCTAATCCATTTTCAATGATTCTTAATGTGTTAGATGCGCCAAGAAAAGGGCTTCAAGTTTTGTTTGGACACCAGAAGCCAAAAAACCCTCCTTTGGCCGGTATACTATAATATAATAGTTGCATCTAATGTGCAACTAGGTTGGTTCATGAAGTTTGCAATGGAATGTTTGAACCCATATCCTTTGGCTTTCAATTCTATTTGGCTGAGTATATAATTAGGAGCAATAGGTATGTAATAACCATATACCAAATGCCCTTGGGGATGAGTGAATGAAAAAAACTTGACCTTTATGAAATGGTTAAATTTTTAAATGACATCAGATTACTCTAAACCTACCTATATAGCTTAAGCTTAGTTACTTTTCAACCTACATGCATACTTAAGTAAACCTAATTGCTTAATAGGGTTTAATTATTACCTACCTATTTAAGCACCACGTGTCAACATTTTATTAGCCACAAATTGGACGACTTAAATTTCATTTGTTAATATTTAACATTAAAAGAAAAGGTGGGCTTTGCTTACCACATGTCACCATATAATTGGTGTTAAAAATGAACACATGTCAAATGGTCAATGAATGTTCCATGGTGTGCCACATATCATCATCCTACTAGTAGAAACTTTAATGATTGAGATTAATCCAATGAATTTTTAATTTTGAAAACACAAAAAAGTTAAATAGTTACATGTGTCCACAAGCTAGTTGTTTAATTTTTAAACATGTGTCATATTTGTTTACTTGCATTGTAGTTGCAAGGAGAGTTGCACATAAGGTGCAACTACATTTGGATTGGTATGTATGGATGAACATGTCTTTTAACACCGTATATTCATGTTGCATACGTAGTGTCATATGCAATTAAATGTCATGTGCAACTTGTCTTAGGCAACTACACAAATTTGCAATTGCATGTGTCGCATGCAACTGAATTTTAGTTACAAACAACAATTGCAAAAACCCAAAATTTCTAGTAGTGTTTGCATATTCATTAGATGTTGTTTCATGTGATTAGTTGTAATCTACTAATGGTTCTTTGCCCTTTGTTTTCCTTGCTAGATCATGAGTAGCTTTTGTTGGTGCTCCTTGTGTGGTAGTAGGATTTTTGGGCATTTTCACATAATATTTTTGGATGAGTTGCTCCTAGACATTGACATCAACCCTTGTTCCAACATCTTCAATTGTAGATACTATGTTTAACAATTATGTGGCAACCTCATCTTCTTTTAATAGTTTGGTGTCATCAATTGTTCAATCAAAATTATCCTTGTCTTCATATGAAATGTAAGTAACTAGTGTTATTGTATGAACTTCACTTGGTTTAGTCTTCTCATCCATGGCCTTGGATTGAGTGCTAGATTCTTATAGGTTTAAAGTTGTTGAAAACAAATTGGACAAAGATTGGTTCTTCAAGAGGCCATTTCCATTTTATTCCAAATGGCATGCAAAAAAAGAAAAAGGTGCAACTTATTGAATAATAATATTTTTGAATTTACTTGAATGTAGTAGGGTGTTTATAATTCATCATGCAAATATACTTAGCATACTCCTAGTTTATTTTAAGATATACTTAGGATATATTTAGAATATGTGATTATTTCATAGAAAATTAAGAAAATACCCTTTTACCTTAAATGTTTCCAAAAGTATATTAATTGTGATTTCCTTGAGGATTGGTTCAATGCCTTATCTACCTAGGTAGCAAGTGTGCATTTGTTTGGTTCACTATGATTATTTTTAATCATTGCACTATTTATTTATTTCTTGAAAGTTGTTTTTAAATGCTTGAAACAATTCACATCTAGGGGTTATAGGGCATGGGACATGTGATGGCAATATGATCATGTCCAACCCAAATCATTACACATGTTTTATTGCTTCTATTGTAACATGACAACCATGCTTGTTTAAATTAATAAATGTCAACTAAAGGGTGAAAGATGCCACCTATAATTTACCTTTTGAAGAATGACAAAAAATTTCGAATAGAAAAGTTATCATCCATGTTTTTTCATGCATCACCATGCATGTTCTTGTTTTGTAATACTTGATGTAATCATTTTTCATCCTTTCACCCCTAAATATGTAGAACTTTAGTAAGGAATCCCCTATTCCATTAATAACATAATTTATTGTCAACCATTGCTTAGATTTAGGAATGGTGTTATAAATATATTATGAACCCCTATTTGCCAAAACTCTCGTGGGCCTTACTACTTCCTTGCTTAAGTCCTTGAATGTTTGGGTAGATGCAAGTTATGTTAGTGGTTCACTTTTTGCATTTTGATGGACTTTCTATAGAGTGTACTCTATTCAATGTCACAAACACATTGTAAAATCATCAATTTGACAAAAAAAATTATGGATTAAGACTGCCAACTTGAATAAGAATATTTATTGAAGGGTGAAATTCAATAAACATAGACCAATCATATAATAATGAACTTTTAAAGTGGACATATGGATTATAATTTGAGTTTAGCATTAACATTCAAATTCATTTTTTGTTATGATTTCATTTCAATATTTTTTATAAGGATTCAATATATGATATATGATGGAATAACAAATATGGATTGAAAAAATTACAGCAAAAACTTTAACTAACAAATAACTATGGCATTTTGAATGATTAGATTTGGACTTTATTTTTAAAAGTCCTAATCTTGGTCATTTTTTGTTGGATTGATATTTTTTCCCCCTAACATGTAATTTTTTTTAGATGGGCAGCCTTTCATATGAATTTTATTAATTGATTATTCACCACATAGGGGCCATTCAACATTGGTTTTCAAAGTTTTTTTTTCCATTCTAATGTTAAAATATGGACTTTATATGGACTTTTGGGATTGGGACTTTTGTCGCATTCAAGCCACCCTAACTTCCGTCTACCCATTTCATCTAACTTTTATAGGTGATCTTCATCATACTTATGCTAAATGTATAAATTTTGTTGGTTTTGGTAAAACAAATTACTATCAAGAACATCACTTTCACATGATGAGTGAAGTTCATTCATAATTCATAATTATTTTAAATTCACTCTTAGTTAATTTTCAATCCATTTTTAATTAACTCTTAATTCATTTCTATTTAACTTTTAATTCACTTTTAATTCACTCTCAAATTGTTCTAGTCCACTTTTAGTTGATTAATAGTTAATTTTTTGTTCACTCTTACTAAATTCCTAGTCAATTCATAATTCAATTATAATAAGGAAACCTTTTAAAAAGTTTTCCTAATCGATGGGCACATGGAAACCTTCATGGAAGTTTCTTTGAGCTAAGTCCCCAAAGGGGTATAAACGAAAGTAGGACCCCCCATTACTTTTAGTTTGTTCAACATTAGTCTAGGTATGATATTATTCCATAACCTTATTTTGTTATGTTCGTGTTTATGTTTTTTTTAATGTTATTGCAATAAAGAGATTGTTTGTACTTTGGTCATGCATACTTCATTTTCTTGGTTTTAACCTTTGTGTTCTTGTTTTGGTTCCCTTGTTTTGTGTTTTGGATTTAGCCTTAAACTTATTTTTTTGTCATCTGTTTTTATAGTTTTCATGCCTAGGATAATTTGATGATTAACTTGTCAAACCATGTGCCTTGAAACCAAGATGTCTAATTTTTACACAAATCAAATATTTAACTTTGGATGTCAATGCTTAAACCAATATCACTAAGTATTCCCATGAATTTTAATTTTGAAAAAGGTTGGTATGGTTTGAATAGGTTTTGCCATTTTCATTTTGAATTGTTACACAGTAATGGATAGTCCACAATCTTACAGAATCAATGTCCAAGCCACCATTATTGCATCTTTATCATTTGTGAACATTCTTTCAAGCCTTTATTTCCTTGATCTTGTTGTACCATTCAAATGATATGAAAAAAGGTTAGAGGTATGTGTTAATGCTTGCTTATTTTCCTGAAAGAAAATTTCTATCTTTCCATTGCCTCTTCCAAGGATTTGGTTGTCCATTGGCCTTATTGTTGCAAGGTTGAAAATTTATTTAGTCTTGTTGCCTTTTTTTGGGGGGTTGCATGTGTAGTTGGGATACTTTCCTAATCTATTGCTAGTTGGTTTAGTAATGTTTTATTTTGTTGCCTATGAAGTACATTACCTATCATGGTTGCACTTTGGTTCTTAGCTGCAATCTCCAACAAGTTGGTGGAATATGTTCTAGACCTACAAAAGGTATGCATTTCAATTACCTATACATAATATTCCAAGATTGCAAAAATTGCATTAGATCTAGATAGTTCAAAATTGCATGATTTTCTAAAAATTTCATAAGAGAAATAAAATCATAGAAATTTGAGAAAGGTTGAAATCTATGAACTTATTTGACCACAAAATTAGATGAGTTCAAATGAACCAAAATCTATGTTAAAAGGTCAACTTGCAATTTATTTTTACATATGTCTATGTGATGTCACTTTAATTGCATGTTAATCATGGAAAGTTGTGCTTCATCATTAATATATATGTTATGAAATATAAATTTAATCATTGCATGTTCCAATTTTGA